>Ga0310696_10004027_pt1 | contig 18146 bp, 14 predicted proteins | sample AusTroGonzalo_MG_4_FD_203885 | JGI IMG/M metagenome (GOLD analysis project Ga0310696, IMG submission 203885) | Bovine rumen microbial communities from tropical cattle in Woodstock, Queensland, Australia - Gonzalo_02 (v2) (version 2) | ecosystem: Host-associated > Mammals > Digestive system >...
CCGTGTTTTCAATATCTCATTTCCGGATACAGCCTTTTCCGCTTCGGAGATCAGCGCAAACGCCTGACGGAAGAATTCGGGATCTTTCATATAGGAACGCTGTGCAAAATTGATATATTCTCCCCGCACTTTGTCCCGTTTGACCGCCTCCGTCAGCAGAACGAGCAATTTCTTCATCGCCGGAGCGGCGGCACCATAGTAAGTATCCGCGAACTCGTCGATCAGAACCTGAGGGTCTTTTTCGGGGTCGTCCAGCAATCTGGCTCCGACGTAGAAAGTCATGTCGAAAAAGCTGAGCAGATCCTTCGGCGCCGTTTCGAATTCGGCGAAGAAATGACGGATATTTGCTTTCCGGTACGCCCTTATGTTGTCTGCAAGTATCAGGACCGCGGGGGCGGACGGCTTGAACCCGTCGAAATACCGCCAGTAGTCCCATATGCTGAGCGCATCCGCCGCCTTGCCCCAGGCGGCAAGCAGAGACTTGTATTCTTTGTTGACGGGATCGTGGATCGAACGCAGATGATCCCTGAAAGTTTTGGTGTAAGTCGATATCTGTACGATGATATTTTTGTGGGGCCGGATCGCCGTTTTGGGCGGATTAAGCGAATCGAAATAAGCTGAGATAACGATGGTTATGTCAGGATAATCTTTGCAGACGATTTCGGCAAGGCGATTCGAAAAATCGATGACCAAGCCTGAAACACCGTGTTCGCGGATGAATTTCTGGCATTCGGCACAACCGCAGGCGGCATCGCAGTCATTCTGGCTGACGGAATAGTACTCCGGGGGCGGCAGGCCCTGCTCTTTCGCTTTTTTGCGGTCATTGGCAATATTGTTTTTCAAACGGATCGCCATGCGCCGGAGGACTTCCGGCTGAGAGAAACAGAGAGAACCGTTATGCGCCGTATTCACAATGTGTCGGCTGCCGCTTTGATCCGCCCAGGATATTTCTTTCGGAAAATCCTTAGAGTACCTGTGATAGGTGTGACAATGACTGTCTGTTCCGAATCGGGCGGAGGAGCCATATTTTTTTTCGGCTTGCCAGCCGGAAAGACGCATTTTTCGAAAAAATCCGGTCGAGTTGCTTTTACGTTTCCCGGTATAGATGAAGCGGTATGAAAACGCAGATTTGTGACGGATGTCTGTTTTATCGGGAACCGTTAAAATTTTCCGGGAGGGAATACGCTCACATTCCGGAGTGAAAAAACGAACCCCGGCAAAGCGTTCCAAAAACTCATAAACTCCGAAAAGGACACCGCGCCAGGGACTCCCCGCAATGACGACATTGCTTCCGTCAAGGTAAATACGGAATTCATCCGGAGCCAAGGGGCCTGTTTTTTCCGCCTTCTTCGTACTGCCGACGAAAACAGCATTCCCGGCAGTGAATGCGGATTCGGTGACGATCGGGAATTCATTTTTTGTCACTTTGTTCAGATATTTTGCAAGTTCTTTTGCCGCAAAAACATCCTGAATATCTTTTTTGTCGGAGATGACGATTTTATACGACCCGTCAATATCCAATGCGAACGCGGTTACGGCCCAAAACAGTATTATTGAAGTCAAGAACAAATTTTTCATTTCTCAGCCATCTCCTGTTACTTCTGTTCCTGATTGCGATAGTATCTTAATTTTTCGGCAACTCCCGAGTAGGCGACGGAGTTTTTTCCGTTGGTCAGTACATTTTTTTTGGGTCCTGGACTCGAAAGTCGAAAAACACCCCCTGAAAGATTGAGAATATTACAGCTCTCATTGGAATGCAGACCGACAGCTATTGAACCGTTGTCTGCAGAATATGTCGGTGAACCGCCGACATAATACATTTGTCTTACCATTCCGGAAGTCTCAGTATAGGAATCCATGCAGTAGGCCTTGATGGATGGTCTGGAAACACCGCTTAATTTGCCCATACTCCGGTCGCTTACGGCAGTCTTGTTCTCGTTGGGGAAACTCATTCCGATACTGATGCCGTAAACCCTTCCATTGTAAAAGCGGGTGGACAAATTTCCTCCGGCCGAAATTTCAGGACAGACAAGAAAACTCTTTCTTGCACTTGACCATGAATAGTATCCGCATTTGCGCAAGATATTGTACCACGCGTGACTGACATTGGAGTCGGTGTAAATGTCGGTTTCGGTATAACCACCTCTGTTGACATACTGCATGGAGTGCACCAAAATATAATCGTTATAATCGCCTGCATACGAGGCAGTAAGTGTTCCGATCTGCTTTAGGTTCGAAATACATTCCGCATTGCGCGCTTGCGCCCTTGCTTTCTGCAGCGCGGGCATGAGCATGGCGGCCAGAATGGCGATGATGGCAATAACGACTAAAAGTTCTATGAGTGTGAAGTTTTGCCGGACCGGGGAACCGGGGAGACGCTGTGACTTTTTTCTCATGATGGTTTCCTTTCGTTAGGGGAGACGATTATTGTTTCACGATTTGGGAAATGGCATCCAGAAGCGCGCTGCCCGCGTGCTTTTCGGGGATGAGGGCCATGCCTTCGGTCCACTCGTTCCAGGCGTTGATGATGACGGCGCAGGACTCCATGCGCAGGGCCTCGCGCATCAGCTCGCCGATGCGTTCGGGGGTGTTGTTGACCACGATGGGGTAGTAGCCCGTCTTGGCGTAGTCCCAGGGATACGTGAGCTTGCGGCTCCAGCGGGGGGAGACGTCCAGCCCCAGCGTGATGCCGGGGACGAAGGGCATGCCCTGTTCGGCGATGCGCTCCCGGCAGAAACGCTGGTTTTCCATCATGAAAGCGTAGTCCAAGGTGGGCCTGTCCGGCGCCGCGGTCTTTTTGAAGTCGGAGCGCAATCCGCTGTTGTAGGCGAACACCGCGTCGAAACCGTTGTCCCGCATCTTCGGGATCCGCCCCCAGCCGCAGTAGTACTCGTTGTCGTTGCAGCAGCCGACGTTCATCAGCGTGTAAATGCCCGGGAAGCCGTGCTTCTGCGCCACCTCATTGACGATCCGCAGCACGTCCCGGGGCGGAACGTACTTGAAAAGCGTGTCGCAGTTGTAGAAGGAATAAACCGGCTTCCCGCCGATCTTCCAGTAATTGGCGCACTGGAAATACTTTTCGCAGCAGTACTCCATCACGTTGCGCAAGTCCTCCTCGCTGTGGCGGATGGTGAGAAAGACCCGGCTGGACTGGTTCTCGTTGCCGTTCATGCACCGGAAATCCTCTTCCAGCGCGGGCCACATGCCCCAGCTGTGGTTGGCCCACATCAAAAAGAATTTCAGCCGATCGCGGTTCGGCGCGGCGAGGAAGGCTTCATTCAGCGGCTTTTCGAGGAACTGCTCCCCCTCGTACCAGTACCAGTCGAACATGAAGCCCGTGATCCCCGCATCGGCGGCGAGGTCGATCTGTTTTGCCATCCACGCGGGATCGGACTCGTCGAAGTACCCCCATTCCGGCTCCTTCGGCTGGACGTGGCCCGGAAACAGCGGCTTTGTCGATTTCACGAGCTCCCACTCGCTGAACCCTTTGCCGTACCACTTTTCGTAGTGCCGGTCCGGGTGCCAGCTGGGGAAGTAGATGGCGAAAATTTCCTTTTCCCGGGGCATCATGCGGACTCCTGCCTGGCGGTTTTCCGGGTGCTTTCCCGTTCCGAGAGGTAGTGGGGCGTCACGGCGAAGGGCCGGGAGAGTTCTTTTTTTGCTTCCATCTCCAGCAGCGTGCGCACGGCGAGGCGGCCGATGGCGGTGCAGTCGAAACTCAGCGCCGAAAGCGGCGGAGTGAGAAAATCGCACCCGATCATGCCGCCGATGGAGAGCACCGCGACGTCCTCCGGGATCCGCAGATCATGGGCGTGGAGATACTCGTAGAGACAGATGGCGAAGAAGTCAGAAAAGCAGAGGACCGCGGTGGGGCGTTTTTCCCGGTCCCGGGAGAACAGTCCGTCGATGCTCTCCAAAATGGCCTCCCGCCGGTTGTAGCTGGCCGACCGGACGTAGAGATCGGCGCTGCCCGCCAGCCCCAGTTCCTCCAGCAGCCGGAAATACTCCTCCCGTCCGATGCGGTGCTCCCGGAACCCCAGATAGGAGATCCGGCGGTGGCCGAGATTGACCAGATACTGCAAGCCGTCGCGGATGACCTGCCGGTAGTCCGTGCCCATGACGGCGAATCCGGTGACTTCGGCGTCGCGGGCGTAGGCGTGGGGGAGCAATACCGGCAGTCCGGTCTCCCTCAAAATGCCGATCAGCGGCTCGGAGCCTGTGAAGTTGGACTCGAGGGAGATGATGCCGCGGCAGTCGCTTTCGCGGATCCGGCGCACCGTGTCTTGAGCCTGTCCCGCGCTCAGCGAAAGACAGGTGCACGTCTCGACGGTCATGTTCATCTCCAGCGCCTGCTGCTGGATCCCGGGGAGGATGAAGCGGTCCGGCAGGGTGATGTCCTCGGCGTTCCTGACCACCACGAGGATCTTCCGCCGTCCGGCGGCGCGGTTGACGAAGGTCCCTTCGCCCTTGACCCGCAGGATGAGGTTCTCCAGCGCCAGACGCGACAGGGCCGCCCGCAGGGTCTTGCGCGAGACCCGAAGCTCTCCGGCCAGAACGGGCTCCACCGGCAGGGGCCCGTCGGCATACGCGCCCGCCGCGATCCTGCCCTTCAGCAGTTCGTAGACGGCTTCCGTCTTCGGCGCCTTGCGTATCTGCATCATGTCCCCCGTATGTATCCTTTAATTTGCCATTAATATACAGCACATGGCAAATTTGTCAAATGCTTTTCCGGCGGTCGGGAAAAATTTTTTGTTGGGGGAGGACTTGACGGGTCGGTCGAAACGTCGGCCGACTGCCCCTTTGTCCGACAGGTCCGACAGGCTCCGCGCGTTGCAAAAAAGGCCGGGCCGTTGTATATTATCGCACGTCCGGTCAAAAAAACTGTCAAGGGAGCAAAATCATGCTGAAAGGTATTCCTCCGGTCATTTCGCCGGAACTGCTGAAGATCCTCGCGGAGATGGGACACGGCGACGAGCTGGTCATTTCCGACGCCCACTTCCCCGCCTATTCGGTCAACGCCAAAGTCGTCCGCGCCGACGCGGTCGCTTCTCCGGAGATGATGGCCGCGGTCCTCAAACTGATGGAGCTGGATCAATACGTGGAAAAACCCGTGGCCATGATGGCGCCGGTCCCCGGCGACGCCGTGGATCCCGGGATCGCCGCCGAGTGCCGCGCCGCGCTGGGACCCGACGCGGACCGCATCGATTACATGGAGCGCTTTGCCTTCTACGAGCGGGCGAAGCGGGCTTACGCCGTCGTCGTCACGGGAGAGGTCCGCCAATACGGCAACATCCTGGTCAAAAAAGGCGTGACCATGCCGTAGCCCGGGAAACGTCCGCTGCGGATAAAAGGAAAGATCCCGGAAAATGCCCGAAAAAGAAGCGCCCGAAGAAAAGCCCCGGCTCAAAACGGAACTGCTGGCCGGGGCGACCACGTTCCTCTCCATGGCCTACATCTTGATTTTGTATCCCGGGGTCATGAGCAAAATAGGTCTCCCCGCGGGCGGGGCGATGATCGCGGCGGCGCTGTCGGCCGCGCTGGGAACGTTCCTCATGGGGGCGCTGGCGAAGTACCCCTTCGCCCTGGCGCCGGGGGTGGGGATCGTGCCCTTTTTCGCCTATTCCGTGGTGACGGCCATGAAGATCTCGTGGCAGTTCGCCATGATGGCGGTTTTTGTCGAGGGGGTGATCTTCATCCTGCTTACGCTCACCCCGGTGCGGGAGAAGCTCTTCGACATCATTCCCGAACCGCTCAAAATCGCCATCGGCGTGGGCATCGGATTTTTCATCATCTTCATCGCGCTTCAGGGCGCGAGGCTCATCACGGCGGGGCCCTGCCTGACGACGCTGGTGCAGTTCCGGAAGGACTTTGCCTCCTCCGGGCTGTGCGCGCTTCTGGCGCTGGCGGGCACGGTGATCCTCGTCTGGCTCTGCAGCAAAAGGATCACGGGCGCCCTGCTGCTGGGGATCCTGATCACCTGGGGCTTGGGGATGCTCTGCCAGCTGGCGGGGATCTACCGGGTCGATCCCGCCGCCGGGCTCTTTTCGCTGTATCCCGCGCTGAATTTCGACGCCTGCGGGCAGGCCTTCCGGGAGTTCGGCTGCCTCTTCGGGCAGTGCTTCGACGTGAGCAAGTGGTCCTCCGGGGAAAGCGCCCTCTCGGGAATGGGGCTCCTGTTTTCCATCAACTTCCTCGTGGTGATCTTCACGCTGCTTTTCGACGACCTCTTCAACACCATCGGGACTTTAGCGGGCATCGCCTCCTCCTCGGGCATGCTGGACGAAAAGGGCCGTCTGCCCCGGGTCCGTCAGGCTCTGCTGGCCGATGCGCTGGCCACCACGGCGGGGGCGGTCATGGGCGCCACCACCACGACCACCTACATCGAATCCGCCACGGGCGTTCTGGCGGGCGGCCGGACCCGGTTCACCGCCTGGACCTGCGCCGGATTCTTCCTCCTTTCGGTCTTCTTCGCCCCGGTCTTCGCCGCGGTCCCGGCCTTCGCCGTCGCTCCGGCGCTGATCATGGTGGGCCTCAGCATGGTGTCGCAGATCGGCCGGATAAATTTCGCCGACCTGACCGAAGCGCTGCCCTGTCTGGCGGTCATCGTCTTCATGCCCTTCTCGTACAACATCGCCGACGGCATTTTCATCGGCTTCATCCTCTGGACGGCGGTCAATCTGCTCTGCGGGCGGCGGGACCGCGTCAACGGCTTCATCGCCGTCCTCTCGATCCTCTTCATCCTCAAATACGCGTTCCTGTAACAACCTTGCGGAAAGGAGAAGCGCCATGACGGACCCGGACGGAAAAACTCTCCCCGCGGAGAATGCTCCGCCCCGCCGCCCCCGGCGGCTCTGGTGGCGCATCCTCCTCGCCGTGCCCGCCACGGCGCTCATCGTCCTCGTCTGGCTGGGCGGCTGCGTCGGGATCATGTTCGGCTCCCTCTCCCCCGGCGTCCACAGCCTGCTCTGGCTGGCGGGAATGATCTCGGTGGAGTTTTTCGTTCTCGCCGCGCTCTTCGGCTGGAAACTGTGCCTCGCAACAAGCGGCGCCGCCGCTCTTTTCTGCGCCGCGGTCTTCGGAACCCTTGAGGCGCACCGCTATTTCACCGTGACCCGTTACCGGCAGATCCGGGACCGGATCGACTGGTACGCCTACCGCCCCTTTGCGCCGCAGAGCCGCGTCGTCAGGGTCGCGGCCGACCCCGCGTTACGCATGGCCGGGACGGCGCCGAACATGAGCGCGGCCTTCGCGCTCTATCCCCTCTGCGCGGGGACGGTCCAGGCGCTGTATTCGGAGCAGGACTTCGACCGCACCGGCATTGACGCCTCGGGGTCGGATGTGATCTACGACAGATTGTTGAAGGGGGAAGTCGATCTCATCTTCGGCCTTCCCCCCTCGGAACAGCAGAAAAAGGCGGCCGAGGAGCTGGGGCTGAAATTCGAGATCACCCCCTTCGCGCGGGAGGCCTTCGTCTTTTTCGTCAACCGCCGCAACCCCGTGACGGGGCTCACCTGCGATCAGATCCGCGGCATCTATTCCGGCCGGATCACCCGCTGGGAGGAGACGGGCTCCGGTTCGGGGCCCATCCGGCCCTTCCAGCGCAACAGGGGCAGCGGCAGTCAGACGATGCTCCAGCGCATCATGGGGGCGACGCCCCTTATGCCGCCCATCAAAGAGGACCGGCTGGGCGGCATGGGGGGCATCATCAACGACGTGGCCGACTACCGGAACCACGTCGGGGCGCTGGGCTTCAGTTTCCGCTTTTTCGCCAGCGAAATGTTCCGGAACGACGACATCCGGCTGCTGGCGCTGGACGGCGTTGCGCCGACGCGGGAGAACATCCGCAGCGGCCGTTATCCCTTCATCACCGACTGCTGCGTCGTCACGGTAAAGCCCCGGGACGAAAACGTCCGGAAGATCGTCGACTTCCTCCGCTCCCCGGCGGGCTGCGAAATGATCGAAAAGACGGGTTACACGCCCCTGGCCCTCCCGGAAGCGGGAAAATAGGACTTTCCCGTCTCCCGGGCGGCCCTCCGGGATTTCCGCGGCGTCTCCGCCCGCGTGGGGGGGAGGGTTTATCGCCGGAGGGAGCTTGAATTTGCGCGATATCGGTACTATATTACCGTAGGAAAGGGAGTCCGCCGCATGACAAAAGGACGCAAACTCATCATACAGATACCGTGCCTGAACGAGGCCGAAACGCTGGCTCTTGCGCTGAAGGAGCTTCCCCGCGAGGTCGAGGGGTTCGACGTCGTGGAGTTTCTGGTGATCGACGACGGCTCGACGGACGGCACGGCGGAAACGGCCCGGCAGTGCGGGGTGGAACACGTCGTCCGCCACTGCACCAACATGGGGCTGGCCCGGGCGTTCATGACCGGTCTGCGGGCCGCGCTGGCGGCCGGTGCCGACGTGATCGTCAACACCGATGCGGACAACCAGTACTGCGCGGCGGATATCCCGAAGCTGACGGCGCCGATCCTCTCCGGCGAGGCGGAATACGTGATCGGGACCCGTCCGATCTCGGAAATAAGACATTTTTCACCCGTCAAGAAACTGCTTCAGAAATTCGGTTCGCTGATGGTCCGGAAGTTTTCCGGCACGGACGTCGAGGACGCGCCCAGCGGTTTCCGCGCGCTTTCCCGGGACGCCGCCATGCGGATCAACGTCTTCAGCGATTACACCTACACGCTGGAGACGATCATCCAGGCCGGTTCGAAAAACATGAAGATCCGGTGCGTGCCGATCCGCGTCAACAAGGATCTCCGTCCCAGCCGGCTGGTGAAGAGCATCCCCCGGTACGTCCAGCGGTCCGTTTTCACCATGATCCGGATCGCCGTGACCTACCGGCCGTTCCGTTTCTTCATGATCTGCGGCCTCGGAAGTTTCTCCGTCGGCGTGCTTCTGGGGTGCCGCTTCCTCTGGTTTTTCCTCCAGGGCGCGGGGCAGGGCATGGTGCAGTCCCTGATCCTCGCCTCGCTGTTTCTTCTTGCGGGGTTTTTCTCGTGCATCGTTGCATTCATTGCGGATCTGCTTTCGGTCAACCGCATGCTTCTGGAAGAGATCCAGTATTCCGTAAGAGCCAGAAACCTTCTTCAGGAGCAACAGGATGAACAGAAAATTCCTTGATTTCATCACCTCTCCCCGGCGGGTCCTCGGCGCGGCGGCTCTGATCGGGGTCGTCATGCTGATAGTCGTTCAGTTCTTCCCCGTGTTCTACCGGGATTCCGTCAATTATATGGCGGCGGTGAATGCCGTGTGGCTCAAGAACTGGACGACGGCATTCAATCTGACCTTCGTCCCGCTGCTTTTTCTCGCGGCTTCCCTGTTCCGTCCGCTGGGGCTGGATGCGAATCAATGCCTGTCGCTGGTGAGTTCCCTCTGTGCGCTCGGCATGCTTTTTCCGGCGTACAAGGTCCTGTCGTTTTACATGGACAGGCGTCTGGCGGCCTGGGGCAGCGTGCTCTTTTTCATCACCCCGCCCGTGTTCCGCACCTCGTTCGCTCCGCTGACAGACAGCGCCCGCTGGTTCTTCTTCTTCCTCTGCTGGATGATGATCCTGATGTACCGGGAAAAGCCGAACGTGTTCAAGCTCGTCCTTCTCGGTCTGTTTTACGCGCTGTTCGCGCTCGTCCGTTCCGAAGGGATCGTTTTCGTCGGACTTTTTTCCGTCTGGTTTTTCCTGGAACAGGGACGCGGAGCCGACCGGAAGAAAGGCGTGCGGCAGCTGTGCAAAATCACGGGAACGGTGGTGCTGCCCCTCGTCGTGATGGGCGTTCTGCTGCTCCCGCGTCTGATCCAGATCCACAGGGAGACCGGTTTCTGCGCGCTCGACACGCGGCAGACTTGGGCGATCAAGGGGGCGCTGGCCCACATCTTCCCCGAGAAGGCGGAGCGGAAAAAAGCGGATCCTCTCATCGATTACTCCAGCGATTTGAAGTTTCACTACAGCTACGTGGCCGACGGCCGATGGAACCGGAGGTACTGGGACAGTCTCTTCTCCGGCAACTACAGGCTGTACGCGGTTTTCACCGTCATCGGGCTGATTCTGGTGATCCGCCGGAGGGAGTGGCGGTATTTCCATACGGTTTTCTGCATTTTTCTTCTGGCGAATGCGCTCGCCTACATGCTGATGCGGTCCAATGCCGGCCGTTATTTCTACATAAACACGTTCCTGCTGATGCCCTTCACGCTCAAGGGCTTCTCGGGAGTCTGGGAGGGACTTTCCCTCCTTCCGGAAAAATTCCGGGAACGGGTCGTGCGCCTTCTGCCGCTCGCCATCTGCGTCACGCTGGCGGGACTTGCGTTCTCCGGAATGAAAAACGCCCTGACCGGCGATCACAAATATTACCGCACCGTGGGGAAAATGATGCGTGAGGAGAGCAGAAAAATCGCCCCCCGGTCCGGCACGAAGCACCCGGTCTATCTCATCATCGGGGAGAACTACGGCTGGGGGTTCCATTGCGGCGGCAGCGAGATCGTTTCGACGGTTCCCCTCTGCCGGAGCACCCCCGGCGGCATGCGGGGGATACTGCTGGAGGGCGTTCCCTCCCGGCTGTGCTCCTTCGTCGTCGATCCGCTGGAAAACGTCCCGACGCTCAAGCCGGACTACGTGCTGGTGTGCGGCGGCGACGGGCCGGAAGTCCTAGCGGATTGTGCGGATCTTCTCGAGGTGATCCCCCAGAAACTTTCCTCCAAAGTCCAGATCTGCAAGGTGCGGCGCCCCGCGGAACGGCTGTGAAATGGCGAAGGACCCCGCCGGGATTCCTGCCCTTACCTCATCCTTGCCCCGCGGCGGGGATCCCGCCGCCGGGAAGACCCCTCTCCCCACTTGAAAAAGTCCCGAATGCGGGGCATGTTATATGGGGGACATAAAACAGGGGTCCCCGACGGGAAAAATGAGAGAACTTTTCTGCAGACATACGGATCTTGCTCCGGCGCGGACGGCGATCCTTCTGAGCGGCGAGGGGAGCAACGCCGAGGCGATCCTCCGGTACTGCCGTGCGGGAAAACGGGCCTTTTCGCCGGAGCTCGTCGTGACCGACACGCCCCGGAGCCGGGCGCGGGAGATCGCCCATGCGGCGGGTCTCCCGCTTCTGCTGTCGGATATCCGGGCCTTTTACGCCTCTTCCGGCGAGGAGAGCATCCGCCTGGACACGCCCCGCAGGCGTGAACTGCGCCGCGCGTGGAGCGACGGGCTCGGCCGGGAGCTCGACCGGTACGGCATCGAACTCGTGCTCTTCGCGGGCTTCATGCCCATGACGAGCCTCACGGAGAAATTCCCCTGTCTCAACGTCCATCCGGGGGACTTGACGGTGACGGCTCCCGACGGCTCCCGGCCCTTCGCCGGACTGCACTACAAGCCCGTGGAAGACGCCCTCTGCGGGGGCATGACTTATCTGCGGAGCAGCGTGATCCTGGCCCAGCCCTACGCGGGGGACGGCAAAAGCGACATGGATTCCGGTCCCGTGATCGGGGTCTCGCGCAAGATCCCCGTCGAGATCGCGCCGGACACCCCGGAGACGCTGTCGGAACTCCGGGCCGCCCGGTCGGGGAGAAGTCCCTTCGACCGGCTGCGGCGTCTGGCCGAAAGCCACATCCGGCGGATGAAGCTTCTGGGCGACCATGTGATCTTTTCCCGGGCCGCCGAGGACTTTGCCCGGGGGCGCTTCGCCCTGGACGACGGCGGCGGACTGCTTTTTTTCGACGGCGGCGCGTGGACGCCCGTCCTGTCGGTGACATATGCGGACGACGGCGCAATGCCCATTTCAAGAGAGACGAGAGGAAGGGAAGAATGATGCGGAAAGTCAGAGTCGAACTCGGCGAGAGATCCTACGACATCACCATCGGTTCCGGCGCCCTGTCGGAACTGCCGGAGGGGGACGGCAAACGCACGCTTCTTGTCATGGATTCCACGGTGAAGGCGCTGCACGGCGCCCGGATCCTCGCGTCCCTCGGCGGAAAACCGGAGGAGGTCTTCACCTTCCCTGCCGGGGAGGCTTCCAAAAGACCCGAGACCGCGGTGGATATCTGCCGGTTCGCGGCGCGGCTCAAGTTCGACCGGAAATGCCGGTTCGCGGCCGCGGGCGGCGGCGTCACGGGCGACCTCGCGGGCTTCGCCGCCGCGGTCTACATGCGGGGCATCGAATTCATCCAGATCCCGACCACCCTGCTGGCCGCCGTGGATTCCGGTGTGGGGGGCAAGACGGGGACCGACATCCCCGAGGGCAAGAACCTCATCGGCGCCTTCCATCAGCCCGCGGGCGTCTTCACCGACACCCGGCTTCTGGCCACGCTGCCCCCGGCGGAATTGCGCAACGGTCTGGCCGAGATCGTGAAGACCGCCGTGATCCTCGATCCGGAACTTTTCGAGCTTCTCGAAAGGAACAAAGACCGTCTGGTTTCGTCCCCCGATCTCGAGGAGCTGTACCCCGAGATCATCCGCCGCTGCTGCGAGCTCAAGGGAAAAGTCGTCTCCCGGGACGAAAAGGAGAGCGGACTCCGGGCCGTCCTCAATTACGGGCACACCTTCGGCCACGCCGTGGAACTGCTGAGCAGCTACACGCTCCCCCACGGTCAGGCGGTGGCCGTGGGCATGGCGGCCGCGGGGGAGCTGGCCGTGCTCCGGGGCGTCTGGAAGCGGGAGGACGCCGACCGCCAGAACCGCCTTCTCTCCGCCCTCGGTCTGCCCGTCAAGGTGCCCCCCCGCTGTCTGGCCTGCGACCTCGTGAACGCCATGCGGGGCGACAAAAAGAACGTCGGCGGGGCCATCCGCGTGGTCCTCTGCTCCGGCATCGGCTCTTCGAATTTGCCGGAAGCCGCGGACGAAAAGGAACTGCTCGCCGCGTGGGAGGCCATCCGATGACCGACAGGGATTCCTGCATAGCGCTCAACATGATCTCCGGCATCGGATTCGTCCGCTTCACCGCGCTGGAGAAGCATTTCGGAAGCGCCGGCCAAGCGGCGGGGAAAAGCGTCCGTGATTACGCCGGAGTCCCCGGTATCAGCGCTTCCGTCGCCGAAGGACTGGCTTCCGCCGACTGGCAGCGGATGGCCGACGCCGAGAAGGAACTGGCCGACAGGACCGGAGTGCGCATCCTCACGCTGTACGACGAAGCCTATCCCGAGATATTGCGTCAGCTTTACGATCCGCCGCTGTGCCTGTACGTCCGGGGGCGCTTGCCCCGGTTCCCGGGGCGGTCGCTGGCCATCGTGGGCAGCCGCCGCATGTCCCGGTACGGCGAGGGCATGACCCGTGCCATCGCCGCCGATGCCGCGGCCGCGGGCTGGTGCGTCGTCTCCGGATTGGCCTACGGCGTTGACACGGTCGCCCACCGGACGATCGTGGACTGCGGCGGCGTTACCGTGGCCGTCCTCGGCGGGGGGCTGCTCCACGTCCACCCGCAGGAGAACGTGCCGCTGGCTCAGGACATCGTCCGCACCGACGGCGCCGTCGTCAGCGAGTTCCCCATGGATTTTCCCGTGAGCCGGACGAGCTTCCCCCGGCGCAACCGCATCATCGCGGCGCTGACCCCGGGGACGCTGGTCGTGGAGGCGGGCGTCAAGAGCGGCGCCCTGCTCACGGCCAGGGCCGCGCTGGAGATCGGACGCGAGGTTTTCGCCGTCCCCGGACAGGCGACCAACGAACTGGCCCGGGGCTGTCATCAGCTCATCCGCGACGGCGCGGTCCTCACGGAGTGCTTCGAGGACATCAGCCGCCAGCTGGACGCAAGTTACCAGCCCGGCCTGCTGCCCGAGGAGGCCTTCCGCGACAAGGCGGCCGTTCCCTACGCCCCCGAGTCCGTCTCCGATCTGGATCCCGTTCTCGCAGAAGTGCTCAAGTGCATCCCCGGTTCCGGCGCTTCCGTGGAGGAACTGGCCGAGCAGACCGGCATGGACACGGCGCGCCTCGCCGCCGCCCTGATGCAGCTGGAATTCAAATTTCTCATCAAACGGGGGGCCGATCTGCTCTATCGGCCGGAAAGGTAGGATATCATGGCCGACTGCTGTTCATGCGGGAATCACGGGGAGCACACCCACATCCCCCTCGCGGATGTCATCAAAGAGTGCGACAGGTTGTTCAATCAGGAGAAGACCGAGGAGCTGGGCGAGTATCTGCGCTTCTGGCGCCGCCGGGCCGCGGAGGCCGGAGACAAGAAGAGCGAACTCTCCCTGCTGAGCGAACTCATGGGTCACTACCGGATGAACGGGGACCTGGAGCGGGGACTCCCCGCCGTCAGGGAGGGCTTCGCCCTCATCGACGAACTGGGCATCGGCGACACCGCCGGCGCGGGGACCATCTACCTCAACGGCGCCACCGCGCTGCAGGCCTTCGGTCTGGACGGCGACGCCCGCAAATTCTACCAGACGGCCGAAAGGTGCTACCGCAAAAACCTGCCCGCGGACGATCCGAGGTTCGCCGGACTCTTCAACAACATGGCCACCTCGTATCTCGACTCCGGGGACTTTTCCGGCGCGGAAAACTGCTACCTCAAGGCGCTGGAGATCCTCGAAAGGACCGGCAATCTGATGGATTCCGCCGTCACGTGCGTCAATCTGGCCCAGCTCTTCGACGCCCGGGATCCCGAGGATCCCAAAATCGAGGAATACCTCGACCGGGCCATGGCGTTTTTCGACTCTCCGGAAGCGGTGCGCGACGGGTATTACGCGCACACCTGCCGCAAGTGCGCCTCCGCCTTCGGCTACTTCGGCCGCTTCATGGACGAACAGGAATTGAACGCGCGGGCGGACCGTTTCTATGCGGGGTCTTGAAGAATCCAAAGCCTATTTCCTCGCCTTCGGGAGAGACTGGTTCGAAGCGCGTCTGCCGGAGCTGTTCCCCCGTCTGGCCTTCGGGCTGGCCGGGCACGGCTCCGAGTGCTTCGGCTTCGACGACGACCTCTCCCGGGACCACGACTTCACCTGCGGCTTCGCCGTGTGGCTCTCGGATGAGGACGAGGAAAGGTACGGCTTCGAAGTGATGCGCGCCTATTCTTCTTTGCTCCGCGAGCACGCTCCCGGGGACGCGGGGAAAAGCTCCAAACTGGGGGAGTCCGAGCACGGCGTCCGGCGCATCCGGGACTTCTACCTGCGCCACATCGGCCTGCCCAGCGCCCCCGAAAGCTGGCAGCAGTGGCTCTACACCCCCGAACACGCCTTTGCCGAGGCCGTCAACGGCGAAGTCTTTTTGGACGGGCCGGGGACCTTCTCCGCCATCCGCAAAGAGATCGCCGAGGGCATGCCCGAGGACGTTCGCCTCAAAAAGATCGCTTCCCGCGTCGTGACCATGGCCCAGTCCGGCCAGTACAATTTTTCGCGCTGTCACCGCCACGGCGAACACGGGGCCGCCGCGCTGGCTCTCGGACAGTTCGTCACCGCCTGCAGCTCTCTGGTGTTTCTGTTCAACCGCCGGTTCTGCCCCTACTACAAGTGGATGCTCCGCGCCATGAAAACGCTCCCCCGCCTCGGGGAACTGGCTTCCCCGCTGGAATTCCTGCTCTGCGACCCGGCCTCTCCCGACGAGAAGGCCGCCATGATCTCCGACATCTGCGCTCAGATCGCCGCCGAACTGGCCCGTCAGGAGCTTTCGGACGCGAAGGACGACTACCTCGAAGCCCACGCCTTCGAGATCATGAAAAAGATCCGCTCCCCCCATATCCGCGCCCTCCACGTCATGGAGGGCTGATTTTCCGATAAGGGACGGGTGTTTTTGGGGGAAGGAAAAAACTTTTTTTCGCGTGAAAAAAAGTTTTTCCCTTCCCCCAAGCCCCTATCCCTTTTCAAAAAAAGCGAGGTATTTTGAGGAGAGAGGGGGATCAGAGCCGGCGCAGACCTTCGCCCGTGAAGTTGAAGGAGAGCACGGCGATGAAGAGGGCCAGTCCGGGGAAAAAGGTGAGGTGCCAGTTGTCCAGAGGGTTGTCGAAGGCCTGCCGGAGCAGTCCGCCCCAGCTGGGCGCGGGGGGCTGGACCCCGAACCCCAGAAAACTCAGCGAACTCTCCGCGAGGATCGCTCCCGCCACCCCGAAGGTGAAGGTGATGAGGATCGGCCCCATGATGTTGGGGAGCAGATGAAAGAACATGATCCGCCCGGCGGGGATCCCGGCCACTTCGCAGCTGGCGATGTAGGGCAGTCCGCACTGCTTGAGCGTCTCCCCGCGCACCAGAAAGGCCAGTCCGATCCAGCCGGTGAAGCCGATGACGAGAATGACCACCGGCATCGACTGCTCGAACTTGTGATCCCCCAGAATGGACATCAGTATCAGCAGCAGCAGAAAGGTGGGAAAGCAGAGCAGTATCTCCACAAGGCGCATGACGCACAGATCGAACCACCCCCGGAAGTAGCCCGCGGCCAGCCCGACGAGCGTGCCGATGACGAGGGCGATCAGTGTGGAGATGATGCCCACGGCAAGCGAAGCCCGGGCGCCGTAGATCAGGCGCGCGGCCACGTCCCTGCCCACGTTGTCGGTGCCCAGAATGTGTTTTTTCGACGGCGGTTCGCAGGGCTCGGCGACGATCTCCAGCGGTCCGTAGGGAATGGGGGCGAAGAGGGCCCGGTCCGCCGTTTTCCGGTAGTCCGTCTTGTCCACCCGCGGCGGGGTGAGCGCAAAAGGCAGAAGCAGCAGAAGGCCGCAGAGCAGAAGAAGGATCTTTCTTTTTCTCAGGAGAAGTCCCGGGGGCAGCAGCAGCGCAAGATAGTTGAACAGCTGATTGACCAGCGTCTCGCCGGTGTCGGGCGCAAAGAGACAGCGGAGAAAGGGCAGGCTCCACCCCTCCGGGCCGCTGAGGAAAAAAGGCCTGCCGTTGGCGAGAAAGGGGGCGTAGAGCGCGGGCAGAAGCAGCAGTGCGATGCCGACGGCGCCCGCCGCGGCCGCGGGGGCCGAAAAAAAGCGCCTGAACCGCGAAAAGGTCTTTTCCGTTGACGGCTCCACGGGGCGGGATCCCTTGTCAGGCCAGAACGGCCGCGTTGAATTCTTCGATGAGTTCGTCCAGTTTTCCGATGTCGCGGTGGACCGAGTCCCAGGTGTTTTCGGGGTCGTACCACAGGGCGTTGAGTTCCGCCGCCGAATGCCCCTGCTGTTCCACCCAGGTATAGTACTTGAGGTTGTGGATCTGCTTGCGTTCGGGATAGGTCAGTTCCTTGACGTAGTCCGTGCCCGCGCCCAGCATGGATCGGGCGTGGTCGGCGGCGGCGCGGCACAGGGAGTATTCCCCGTCGGCGGCGGCGAGTTCGCTTATGCGCGACTTGTAGAGGGCCGCGGTGTCGGTGAGCACGGTGCAGAGCACGTCCTTTTCGGTCAATTCGTAATACTTGGCCATCTTGATGCATCCCAGCACGTTGGCGATGCCCGAAATGCCGAAGACGTCAAGATTGTCGACGAACGCGGGGTCGAGTTTTGCCTCCTCCTTGAGATAGCGGCGGCCGAGGGGATCGTTGAAGAGCCGCAGCAGACGCATGGGATCGGCGTCGTCGATACAGATCACGTTGTCGGTGTTGCGGATGTTGTGGATCCACGGTACGTGCCGGTCGCCGATGCCCTCGATGCGGTGCTCCCCGAAGCCGTTGTTGAACATGGTGGGGCACTGCAGGGACTCCACCGCGGCGACCTTGATGGCGGGATGCAGTTCCTTGAGGCGGTCCGCGCACCCGATGGTCCCGGCGGAACCCGTGGCGAAGCAGACGCCCGAGAAACGGTCCCCCGGTTTGCGGAAGAACCGGAACGCCTCTTCTGCCGCTGTTCCCGTGACGTGGTAGTGCCACAGATGGTTGCCCATGTCGTCGAACTGGTTGAATATCACCGCGTCCCTGCGCGTGCGCTTCAATTCGTTGACGCAGTCGAAAACGGCCTTGACGTTGGAGTCGCCGCCGGAAATGCGCAAAGTCTCGCTGACGATGCCCGAGAGCCATTCGAAACGCTCGCGGCTCATGTTTTCGGGCATGACGGCGATGGAGTCGCAGGAGAGGATCTTCGCGTTGAACGCGCCGCCCCGGCAGAAGTTGCCGGTGGAGGGCCAGACGGATTTCTGCCGGGTCGCGTCGAACTGGCCGGTGACGATCTTGGGCACCATGCACCCGTAGGCGGCGCCCACCTTGTGACACCCCGTGGGGAACCATTTCCCGACGAGACAGAGGATCCGGGCTTTTACGCCGG
>Ga0310696_10004028_pt1 | contig 18145 bp, 13 predicted proteins | sample AusTroGonzalo_MG_4_FD_203885 | JGI IMG/M metagenome (GOLD analysis project Ga0310696, IMG submission 203885) | Bovine rumen microbial communities from tropical cattle in Woodstock, Queensland, Australia - Gonzalo_02 (v2) (version 2) | ecosystem: Host-associated > Mammals > Digestive system >...
CTTCAACACGGTAATATCTGCAATATCACTGGCAGGAATAGAACTCAGGTCGCCATCGAAGGGGACGCCGTCGACAACGTACAACGGAGTATTACTACCATTGATAGAGCTCACACCACGCACACGGATTGTTGCAGACGTACCAGGCTGACCATTGCTGCTCTGCACCTGTACACCAGCCACCTGACCGCTCAAGGCACGAGTCAGGTCACTAACCTGCAGCTTCTCAATCTTGTCGGCCTTCATCGTTCCTGCTGAACCGGTGAAAGTACCCTTCTTGGCAGTACCATATGCCACAACGATCACCTCGTCAAGGGCTTTCTGGTCACTGGTCAACATGATGCGCATGTTAGGACGGGCACTCACCTCGATGGGTTCCATACCAACATAAGTAATGCGCAAGGTAGACTTGCCAGCGGGAACCGTCAGCGAGAACTTACCATTAACATCTGTCACAGTACCTACCTGAGTTCCCACAACGAGTACGGAAGCGCCGATGACGGGCTGTCCGTCTTCCTGAGAGGTAACGGTACCGTTAACCTTAGTCTGGGCCAAAGCAACTCCTACCATCAGGAACATGCTGGCCAGAATCATTGTTAATCTTTGTTTCATAAAATCTCTCTCGTTTTGTTTATATTAATACTAATTATAAAATATGTACGTGTACATTATCATATAGCAGTATGCTACGTCCCCTCCTTTTTTTTACGGAATAGACCCTGCAAAGGTAATATATAAGTTTCTAAAAAACAAATAAAATTATAAAAAATACACATTTTGGCACGAAAACTTAACTAAAATCACTCATTTTGGTGCCAAATTTATGCATTTTCCATGCAAAACGGTGGATTTTACGATGACAAAAAGCCGTCTTTAACGTCGGTTTTTGAAGAAATCCTGCATCAGCTGGCGACACTCCTCCTCCAGAACGCCACCTTCAACCTTACATTTGGGGTGTAAAGCATGGGGGGCATAGTCGGAATAGCCCCGTTTCTCGTCCCGGCAACCATACACCACACGGGGTATCTGACTCCACCCCAATGCCCCTGCACACATCACGCAGGGTTCCACGGTGACATACAGCGTGCAGTCCGTCAGATACTTGCCACCCAGTTCGTTGGCTGCCTGCGTAATAGCCTGCATCTCGGCATGAGCCGTCACGTCGTGCAAAGTTTCCGTCAGATTATGAGCGCGGGCAATGACATGATCCTGGCACACAATCACCGCTCCGATGGGAATCTCCCCCTCGGCCATAGCAGCCTCAGCCTCCTGCAAGGCCTTCCGCATATACAGTTCGTCTTTATTTTTTTCTTCCATGATGCAAAAGTACGAAAAAAAATTCGTACTTTTGCAAAGTGGAATGGAAAATCATACATATTGACGAGACGAACTCGACCAATGAATGGGTAAAATTACACAAAAGAGACGGTTCTTCGACTAAAGATCGAAGTGCGGCATCGCAATCTTTTTGTGTGATTGCTGACTACCAGACGGCGGGACGGGGCTGTGGCACGAACACTTGGGAGAGTGAGCGGGGAAAGAACCTACTGTTCTCCATGCTCATTCATCCCACATTGCTAGCATCCAAACAGTTTCACATCTCGATGGCTGTGTCGCTGGCCATCTGCGAGGCATTAGGACAATATATCGGTGACCTGAACATCAAGTGGCCCAACGACATCTACTGGCGCAACGGAAAGATATGCGGAATGCTGATAGAGAACACATTAAAAGGCAACGCCATCAAGAACAGCATCATTGGCGTGGGACTGAACGTGAACCAGCGAACCTTCCATAGTGATGCGCCCAATCCCGTGTCGCTCTGGCAGATTTCCGGACAGGAGACGGACCGCGAACAGCTGTTGAAGGACATCCTGCGCTGTCTGGAGAATTATCTGGATCAAGACATCAAGGCGCAATACTGTTCTCTACTCTACCGAAGGAAGGGTTTCCATCCATATGCCGACAAGGACGGAGCTTTCATGGCTGAAATCGTCGACGTGGAGGACGACGGCCACCTGCTGCTCCGCGACGAAGACGGCCAAGAGCGGTGCTATGCATTCAAGGAAGTAACTTTTATTATATAAGATTATGGCAAGATTTAAGAGAATTCTACTGAAGCTCTCGGGTGAGAGTCTGATGGGTAAACAGGGCTATGGCATAGACCCTGAGCGTCTGGGTGACTATGCACGCCAGATTAAGGAAGTGAGTGAGATGGGCGTACAGATTGGTATTGTCATCGGTGGTGGCAACATCTTCCGCGGACTGAGTGGTTCGCAGAAGGGCTTCGACCGTGTAAAGGGTGACCAGATGGGTATGTGTGCCACAGTAATCAACTCGCTGGCACTCTCGTCGGCATTGGGCGCTGTAGGTGTGAAGAACAAGGTGCTCACTGCCATCCGCATGGAACCTATCGGTGAGTTTTATACCAAATGGAAGGCCATCGAGGCTATGGAGGCAGGGTATGTGTGCATCTTCTCGGCAGGCACTGGTTCTCCCTACTTCACCACTGACACTGGTTCTTCGCTGCGTGGCATCGAGATTGAGGCTGACGTGATGCTGAAGGGAACGCGCGTGGATGGTGTCTATACCGCTGACCCTGAGAAAGACCCCACAGCCACGAAGTTCGACGCTATTACATATAATGAGGTACTCGCGCGAGGGCTGAAGGTGATGGACCTGACTGCCATTTGCATGTGTCAGGACAACAACCTCCCCATCTACGTGTTCAATATGGACGTAGTAGGAAACCTGAAGAAAGTAATGGATGGCGAGGAAATCGGTACGTTAGTACACAACTAAGCCTCTGTAAATTCTACGTATTCGCCCTCCTCGTCGTCGAAAATCTTCTTGTTTTCGCGATTTTCGTGATGGTGATCGATAATCGTCTCGCCCGTTGCAGTCTCCGTGCGACGGGCGTTGTCGTTCTGAGTTTGCTGAAAGCTCTCTGTACTCTGACTATTCTGAGTGCTCTGAGTATTCTGATTACTCTGAGTCTCCTGAGCATTCTGACTGTTCTGAGCATTTTGCGGCTGCTGGCGCTGGCTATACTGCTGACGCTGACGACCCGTTTCGTTGCGCAAACGCTGTTCCTTCAGGTCTGCAGCCTCCTCTACGGCTCTCTTGGCATCCTTAATCTTTTTGAGAATACGACTGCCAACCAGCATCAGGATGAAAACAATGAGAAAAAAAACAAATAAAAGGATTGCCATAAGCTAATATAGTAATAATTATTATTTCTTACGTTGTGAGTTATTGACTACGGAAAGCAACACGTACCAGGCGATGACCACAGCTATTCCACTGATACCCATCAGGATCAGCAAGGGAATACAGGTTATCAAGAACACGTATTTGATTTCATTCTCCTTCCAGCCCCAAGTCTTGAACTTCAGCGCGAACATGGGGATTTCAGCCACCAGAAGCCAGCAGCTGATGAACACACCTGCCAGGACGACCAGAGTCAGGTTGGAACCGATGAACGGCGCCGTCTTCATCCAATCGCCCGCTCCGACAACGAGTGAGCCCCAAAACAGTGCATTAGCAGGGGTTGGGAGTCCGATGAATCCCAAAGCTTGGCGCTCGTCGAGGTTGAACTTCGCCAGTCGCAGTGCAGAGAAGGCAGCCATGATGAAGGCAAGAAATGAGAGGTGAGAGGCGAGAGGTGAGAGATAACCAAACACGATGGCCGAGGGTGCAAAGCCGAAGGTGATGTCGTCGGCCAACGAGTCCAGTTCCTTGCCAATAGGCGAAGATACGTGGAGAAGGCGTGCCACCATGCCATCGAAAAAGTCGAACACGGCACCAATGACAATAAACAGCAGTGCCATTTTATAATTACTCTGAAAAGCAAAATAGGTGGCGATGCAACCTGAAATGAGGTTCAGACAGGTTATCGTATTAGGGATATGCTTTTTCACTTTGAAATTTGAAGTTTGAAATTTGAAGTTTTGTGACTGCCTCGTTACGCCAGTTTGGCTATCACCGTCTGGTCGCCCGTTGTCGGTTGATCCATCGTGACACAGGCTTTCGCTGTCAACGGGAGGAAGACATCCACACGCGAACCCAGTTTGATAAAGCCCAGGTGCTCGTCAATGTAGCATTCCTCACCATCCTTGGCATAAGTCACGATACGACGGGCCAGGGCACCGGCTATCTGGCGCACCAGCACATCCTGGCCATCAGGCGTTTCTATCATGATGTCGGCATGCTCGTTCTCCTCACTGGCCTTAGGAAGCCATGCCTTGTGGTAGTTTCCGTTGAAATGCTTGACGAACTTCACCTTGCCATCGATGGGAAACCAGTTGGCATGAACGTTCAGGGGACTCATGAAAATGCTGATCATGAGACGCTTGTCGTGGAAATAGTCGTTTTCCTCTGCCTCTTCCACTACGACAATCTTTCCGTCAGCAGGGGCTACCACCAGTTTTTCCGTATCGCCATTGAAGTAGCGTATCGGACAACGATAGAAGTTCAGCGCCATCAACCATGCTGCCGACAAAATGACAGTGAAGGGCATAACAGCCCAAATGTTGCCAAAAAGATAATGCAGCCCTAAAGTGATGGCTATAATGGCAAGAGCACTCAACAACAACTCGTTGGTACCCTCACGATGTATACGTATTTTTTTCAATTTCTTGATCCTTGCTCCCATGAGTTAGCTTCGTAGTTTTATCGTTTTCACATGCAAAGGTACAAAAAAAAGTGAAAAGTGAAAAGTGAAAAGTGAAGAATTTTGGAAATAGCCCTAAATATTATGAATTTTTTTGGTAATCTCAGCTTTTTAGCGTATCTTTACACCTCAAAAACGAGAAGATAGCACATTTTATGGAAGATTTCATACATCTACACGTACATACATACTATTCTATCCTTGATGGTCAGTCGAGCATCAAGCGCTTGGTTGACAAGGCCATTGGCAACGGCATGCGAGGCATGGCGGTTACTGACCACGGCGACATGTTCGGCATCAAGGAATTCCACGACTATGTCGGGGGCATCAACAAAGGGCGAAAGAAAGATGGTCTCGAACCCTTCAAGCCCATCTTCGGTTGTGAGATGTATGTGTCGCGCTATGGTTCGAAGTTGTTGAAGGACGACAAGCGTCATCAGGGCGGCTACCATTTGATTGTGCTGGCCAAGAATTATCAAGGTTACAAGAACCTGATTAAGTTGGTGAGCCGTTCGTGGGTCGACGGATTCTACATGCGTCCGCGTACCGACCGCGAGGACTTGGAGAAATACCACGAAGGCCTCATCGTCTGTTCGGCATGTATTGCCGGCGAAGTGCCCAAGAAGATATTGAATGACGACATTGCCGGAGCCCGCGAGGCCATCGAGTGGTATCACCGTGTGTTTGGCGACGACTACTATCTGGAGTTGCAACGCCACGAGGTGAAAGACCCTACCATCCGTGCCAACCGCGAGACATTCCCCATGCAGGAGAAAGCCAACAAGGTACTCATAGAACTGGCCCGTGAGTATGGCATCAAGCTGGTGTGTACCAACGATGCCCACTTCGTAGACCAAGAGAATGCCGAGGCCCACGACCACCTGCTGTGTCTGGCGACATCAAAAGACCTGGACGACCCCACGCGTATGCTCTATTCGAAGCAGGAGTGGTTCAAGACCCGCGAAGAGATGAACGACGTGTTCAGCGACGTTCCCGAGGCGCTGTCGAACACACTGGAGATATTGGATAAGGTCGAAATCTACAGCATCGACCACGACCCCATTATGCCCTTCTTCCCCATCCCCGAGGAGTTTGGCACCGAGGAGCAGTGGCGCCAGAAGTTCTCAGAGGAAGACTTGTTCAATGAGTTTACCAGCGACGAGAACGGTGAAAACCAACTGCCTCGCGAAGAAGGCGAAAAGAAAATTCAGAAGTTGGGCGGTTACGACAAGCTCTACCGCATCAAGTTCGAGGCCGATTATCTGGCCAAACTGGCGTATGAAGGCGCTGATAGAATATACGGTAAAGACAGGGACAAGGAAGTGAACGACCGCATCCGTTTCGAGTTGCACATCATGAAGACGATGGGTTTCCCCGGCTACTTCCTTATCGTGCAGGACTTCATCAATTCCGCCCGCGACGAATTGGGCGTCATGGTGGGTCCTGGACGTGGTTCTGCCGCAGGGTCCGTTGTGGCTTACTGTCTGGGAATCACGAAAATAGACCCATTAAAGTACGATCTGCTGTTTGAGCGTTTCCTCAACCCAGACCGTATTTCGCTGCCTGATATCGATACCGACTTCGACGACGACGGACGCGGTAAGGTGCTGAAATGGGTAGAAGACAAGTACGGACACGAAAATTGTGCCCATATCATCACCTATGCCACGATGGCCACGAAGAACTCCATCAAGGATGTGGCCCGTGTCGAGAAGGTGCCGCTAGGCATTGTCAACGCCCTGTGTAAGGCCATTCCCGACCGTTTGCCGGATGTCGACGGTAAAACGCCGAAAATGAATCTTCCCAATGCCATCAAGGCGGTACGTGAGTTGCAAGAGGCTGAAGCCAGCACCGACCCAGCCTTGCGCAACACCATCAAATACGCCAAGATGCTCGAAGGCACCGTTCGCGGAACGGGCATCCACGCCTGCGGATTCATCATCTGCCGCGACCCGATTTCCGAGTGGGTTCCCGTATCAACGGCCGACGACCCCGACTTCAAAGACACCAAGACCAACTGTACGCAGTACGACGGCCACGTCATTGAGTCGACGGGACTCATCAAGATGGACTTTCTGGGTCTGAAGACGCTGTCGGAGATGAAAGAGTGCTGCGCCGTCATCAAACAGACGCGTGGCATTGATGTGGATCTCGACACCATCCCCATTGACGACCCCAAGACATTCGAGCTCTACCAACAGGGCCGCACCATCGGTACCTTCCAGTTTGAATCTGCAGGCATGCAGAAATACCTGCGCGAGCTGAAACCCACCGTGTTCGAGGATCTGATAGCTATGAACGCCCTCTACCGCCCCGGACCTATGGGATACATTCCACAGTTTATCCGTCGTAAGCACGGGGAGGAACCGATTACCTACGATATTCCCGTCATGGAGAAGTATCTGAAGGATACCTATGGTATCACCGTCTATCAGGAGCAGGTGATGTTGTTGTCGCGACTGTTGGCCGACTTCACCCGAGGCGAGAGCGACGCCCTCCGTAAGGCGATGGGTAAGAAGAAGAAGGACATCGTCGACGCCATGAAGCCGAAATTCATCGAAGGCGGCAAGAAAAACGGCCACGACCCGAAGGTGCTCGAAAAAATCTGGGCCGACTGGGAAGCCTTCGCCTCCTATGCCTTCAACAAGTCGCACGCTGCCTGCTATTCGTGGGTGGCCTACCAGACAGCCTATCTGAAGGCCAACTACCCAGCTGAGTTCATGGCAGCCATCATGAGCCGTCGCCGCGACCAGATTACGGAAATCACCAAACTCATGGACGAATGCAAACAGATGGGCATTGCCACGCTGGGACCTGATGTCAACGAGTCGTACCAGAAATTCGGTGTCAACCACCATGGTGAGATTCGCTTCGGACTGGCGGCTATCAAGGGTATGGGCGACAACGTGGCACAGGCCATCATCGACGAACGCGAGAAGAACGGCACTTATAAGGACATCTTCGACTTCGTGCAGCGTGTCAACTTCGCACAGGTCAACCGCAAGGCCTTCGAAGCACTGGCGCTCAGCGGTGGTTTCGACTCGTTTGGCATCCACCGCGAAGACTTCTTCGTACAGAACAACAAGGGTGAGACCTTCATAGATACTATTATGCGTTTTGGTCAGAACTATCAGGCTGAAAAGCAGCAGGCCCAGAACTCGCTCTTCGGCGACTTTGGTGCTATCGAGATCCAGACGCCTGCCATTCCCAAGTCGGATGTACGCTGGAGCGACATCGAGCGTCTGAACAAGGAGCGCGAGCTGGTAGGCATCTATTTGTCGGCCCATCCGCTGGACGAATACAAGATTGTGCTCGACAACCTCTGCAACACCCGATGTGACGAATTGGCAGACGTCAATAGTCTGAAGGACCGCGAGGATGTCATTCTGGGAGGTATCGTCACTGGCGTCCGCACACGTTTCGACAAACGTGGAAACCCCTGTGGTTTCGTTACCCTGGAGGACTTCAACGGCTCAGGCGAGTTGGCCCTGTTCGGTGAGGACTGGGGACGCTGGAGCGGTATGTTCACGGAGGGAGCTTCCGTCTATATCACCGCCAAGGTTCAGCCTCGTTTCCAGTATAGCGACCTCATGCAGCTAAAGGTGCAAAACATTGAATATCTACAGACCATTAAGGAAAAAGCCATCGACAAGATTACCATCTCGCTGACCACCGACATGCTCAACGACGAGATAGTCATGGAACTGAACGAACTGCTGACTTCCAGTCCCGGCAAGACTCAACTGTATTTCCTCTTGCACGACTCGTCAGGCAAGAAACACGTCCTCCTACGCAGCGAGACGAAGACCATCGACGTCAGAAACATTCTGATACAATATATCGAGAAAACCGATGCCCTGGGATATAAGATTAATTAATGGCACGATATTTGTTAACAGCGAAATCGAGAGATAAATAATAATTTGTAAAACGTCAAATTGTAAATGCGATTATGGAAGTAAAAATCACAAGCGAGAATTTCGAGAGTCTGAAGAATGGCGCTCAGCCATTGGTGGTGGATTTCTGGGCTACATGGTGTGGTCCTTGCCGCATGGTAGGTCCCGTCATCAGCGAGTTGGCAAATGAGTACGACGGCAAGATTACCGTCGGCAAGTGCGACGTTGAGGAGAACGAGGATCTGGCCGTAGAATTCGGCATCCGCAACATCCCTACCATCCTGTTCTTCAAGAATGGTCAAGTAATCGACAAAATGGTAGGTGCACAGGCCAAGGCAAAGCTTCAGGAGAAGTTCGACGCCCTGCTCTAAAAGCTATTAGCTGTTGGCTGTTAGCTAGAAACTAACAACCCTGCTCCCATCTTCCTGCTCGGCAATGCTGACTCGTACGGCATCGTCGGGCAGGATGTCTTCTATCAGTTCGGGCCATTCTATGAAGCACAACGCACCAGAATAGAAATAGTCCTCATAGCCCATGTCGTAAACTTCTTCGAGTTTCTTGATACGGTAGAAGTCGAAGTGGTATATACTTTGAACTTTATCAATGGAATATTCATTGATAATGGCGAAGGTTGGCGAGGTAATCACGTCGTCAACGCCCAGCTCCTCGCAGATGGCCTTGACAAAGGTTGTCTTGCCGGCACCCATCTTACCGTAGAAGGCAAACACGCGGCGGTCGCCAATATGTTCAATAAACTCCCGTGCCGCCTCACGGATGTGGTCAATATCCTTAATCTTAATACTAATCATAAACTTCAAATTTCAAACATCAAACTTCAAACATCATCTCTTTTTTCCTTTCAACGTAACCAGCGGAATAATCATCTCCTCCATCGAGATGCCTCCATGCTGGAAGGTGTTCCGGTAGTACGACACATAATAGTTATAGTTGTTCGGATACGCAAAGAAGTCGTCACCTGTAGCAAAGACATAGCTCGTCGACAGGTTGGGGGCTGGCAGATGGGCCTTACGTGGTTCCTTGACCACAAAGATTTCCTTCGACTCGTACGACAGGTTCTTGCCAAGCTTATAGCGCAGATTGGTGTTGGTATTGCGGTCGCCTACAATCTTCACGGGATTGTTGGCACGTATCGAGCCGTGATCGGTGGTGATGATGACACGATAGTCCGTCTGTGCCAGCTCACGGAACAGGTCGGCAATGACAGAATGGCGGAACCACGACAGGGTAATGCTTCGGTAGGCACTCTCGTTGTTAGCCAATTCGCGCACCATCTTCGACTCCGTACGGGCATGCGACAACATGTCGATGAAGTTGAACACCACCACGTTCAGGTCGTTCTTGCCCAGCGTGTTCAGCTGCTGCATGAAACGGTCGGCATCCTGCGACGTATTGATCTTATGGTACGAGAAGGTGTTTTTTCTGCGATAGCGCTCCAACTGGGTGCGGATGAGCGGTTCTTCGTTCAGGTTCTTGCCTTCCTCCTCGTCCTCGTCCACCCACAGCTCGGGAAACATCTGGGCTATCTGCTCGGGCATCAGACCTGAGAAGATGGCATTACGGGCATACTGCGTAGCCGTGGGGAGTATCGAGCAATACACGTTCTCGTCAATCTCAAACTGGTCGCCTAATTCGCGCTCCAGCATCTTCCACTGGTCGTAGCGGAAATTGTCGAGCACCACCAGAAAGACCTTCTCGCCGGCATTGAGCGCAGGGAATATGCTGGTCTTAAACAGCTCGTTCGACATCACCGGATGTGGCTCGCCCTGCATCCAGTCCATATAGTGCTGTTTCACGTATTTGGCGAAACCCCGGTTGGCCTCTTCCTTCTGCATGTGCAGCATCTCGGTCATCTGCGAGTCGGTGGCACTCAGCTCCAGCTCCCAGCGCACCAGACGCTTATAGATGTCGCACCATTCCTCCCACGTCCGACAGTCCATGATCTGCATGGCAATCTGCTGGAACTGCTGCTGATAGCCCGTCTGCACGGCCTCGGTGACGATTTCCTTCCTATGGATGTTCTTCTTCAGCGTCAACAGAATCTGATTGGGATTCACGGGTTTGATTAGGTAGTCGGCAATCTGTTGTCCGATAGCCTGGTTCATAATGTCCTCCTCTTCACTCTTAGTCACCATTACCACAGGCAACTGGGGGGCAATCTCCTTGATGCGCTGCAGGGTTTCCAAACCTGAGAGTCCGGGCATCATCTCGTCGAGCAGCACCAGGTCCAGTCCTCCCTTGCGGCACTCCTCAATGGCATCGGTACCGTTGGTCACCGTCACCACCTCATAACCTTTCTTCTCCAAGAAGAGCAAGTGGGCCTTCAGCAGTTCCATCTCGTCGTCAGCCCAAAGCAATCGTCCGTTAATCATATCTTATTATTTTCGTTATTTCGACATTTCGATATTTCGACTCTTACCGCCAGAAGTCATCGTCGAATTCAATGTATCCACCCTGCTGCTGCACTGGCCCATCGTTAAACAGGTCGTCAGGTGGGGTGTTGTTATTTACCGGCTGCGGGGTGTCGTCCGTCGGCTCGTCATAGAAATCCTCAGGGTCTTCTTGCTGGATGATGTCCTCCGGCTCATCGAGCAATGGCTGAGTAGAGATCTCCACAGGTTCAATCTGCTGTTCGAAGAACACCTCGTAGTCCTGATAGCTGTAAGTCGTACCCAGCAATCGCAGGTTGTCCTCACTGACGATCAGACTGCGACACGCAAGAAGCAGCTCTTGCAGCTTGCCTTCGACGTTATACAGCTGGCGGGCATACTGGCGGGCCTCGTCATAGCTCAGGAAACCGCTGATGAGCATACGCGATAGCCCGTGAGCATCCTGGTCGATGACGATGTCGAAGTTGCGCACCATGTAGTTCGAGAAGTTGTGACGTGCCAGCTCATAGAGCAGCTGGTTTTGGTTGACGCTGTCGGGCTGGAATGCCAACAGAAACACGTACTTTGCATTTCGCTCGAAACGCAGAGTATCCACCATTGTGGAGTCGCCCGACACGCTGACTGCCGTACGCAACGACCAGACGTCACCCATATCGAACTTGCCGCCATGCAGCGTCCTTCCCTGTTGTACGCCACGCAGTATCATACCGGCCATCTCGCTGACCTCGCTCTGCGGATACTCCTCCACCACCCGCTTCATGCGCTCCGTACACCCTGTGGCATCGCCATCGTTCAGCATGCTCAGACCTTCGATGAAGAGAAACTTCGGACGGTGTTGCCCCAGCGGGAAACGCGTTTCCGATAGTTGGGTATTACCCTTGACCTCATCATGGCGGTCCGTCTTGAAGGCTTCATAGGTGGCAGCATACAGCGAGTCCTCGATATGCACGCCAAAGCGCTGGTTCTCGGCAAAATTCGGATCCGACAGCAGCGTCGTCCACTGACTTTCAGGGAAGTCGCTTTGCAGCATGGCCAGACAACGGTCGGCCTCAGTGGTCCGTCCTTGTCTTGAGTACAACAGGAACAGGTGATACCACACGTCGTCATTATGCTCGTAGTCAGGGTAATCGCCCGTCAGACGGGTCAGGTATCTTTCGCAGAGCTTCAGGTTGTCGAGCTTGTCCTTGAAGATGATGCCGGCATGGTAGAGGCCGTCCTTGATGGCGTCGTGACTGGCAGCCAGCTGTTCCTCGGTAAAAGGTATCTGTGCCAGATAGTATTCGCGGTTGTGAGGGTCTTTGGCCAGCGTGTCGGCAGGATTTTCAGCAACACCGACGGAATCAGCGACGGCCGTGTTGTCGGCGATGGAATCACCGACCACAGTACCCGGCTCATCATTCTCATTATTTTCATCGCTTTCCGTGTTCTCCGGCGTCAGGTTCACCACCGTACGGTTCACACGCTGCCAGTCGTCCGTATTCTCACGCTTGCCCCACTGTTGTTCGAAGGTGCGCTTACCCTGGCTGACAGTCTGCGGATTATAGAAATACCAGGGCCCACCGGCCTGCTGCTGCGTCGGTGTCGTCGGCTGGTTCGTACGCTGACGGTTACCGACGGCCGATTGCTGTTGCAGAGCCGCCGTAGTCTCCGCCTCCTCACGGGCACGCTGTTCCTCCTTTTCCTTCTTTTTCAGTTCCTCAATGATGCGGTCAATAATCTTCAGACGCTCCGCCTCGGGCATCTTGGCCAGTCGCTGTAGCGAGTCCTCCAATTCCACGCTACTGGTATGGGGCACCAGCTCGTCGAGTATCTTCGAACGTTCCGACAACAGCCTGTAGTCCTTGCGGTCCTGATCCAGCAGTCCGATGGCTTCGCCATAGCAGCGTTGGGCATCGGCAAACTTTTCACGCTCCCAATAGAGGTTGCCTAGTGTCAGCAGCAGCACACCCTTCTCGATACCGCTACGCGTGGCTTTCTTGTTACCTTCCTCATAGGCATTGATGGCCTGCACGGTGTCGCGCTGACTCAGCCAGATATTTCCGATGGCATAGTACACCTGATCCAGATAGTCCTTGTTATTGTCCGATGCCGCCATACGTTTCAGCCTTCTGATCATCTGACGGGCATTACCCTGGGCCATCACCTCGGTCTGGGCAATGCGGGCATTGAACTCCGTCTCGTAGGGCGGATTCAGGCGTACTACATGGCGGAAGGCATCATAAGCCTCTTGCCTGTTTCCCAGCATGGCCTGTATCTGTCCGTAGAGGAACCACTCGCGGGCCTTTTGTCGGCGGCGCGTCTCGTGCTTGATGACCTTGCGCAGATACGGCAAGGCCTCCTCATAACGCTCGCTGCGGATGTAGTAGTCTGCATAGGTGTAATCCCAGTCCTTCACGGCACGGAAGTGCATCGAGTCGCGACGCTGCTTGGTGATGATGTCCTCCGCATCGTAAATCCAGTCCAGCTCCACATAGCTCTTCGCCTGCCAGGCACGGGCAATACCCAGTATGGCGGGCTGCGTCTGATAGAGGCGACACATATACGAGAACGTCGCAGCAGCCTCCTCGAACTGGCCTTGCTGGAACTGCGACTTACCCATCAGCAGCCAGGCACGCCACAGGAACGGGTTATACTCTCTGCGACTCAGCCATTCAATGTCCTTCTCCGTCTTCCGTCGGCTTTTGTTCCATTCCGGACGGGCCTTGATGCTATGCAACTTAATGGCCTTCTCCGATTTCTCGATGGCGCGGTCGAAATTACCCTTGCCCAACTCGCGACTCTGCTTGTTGCCCACGGCATAGAGGGGAATCAATTCGGTATAGTTGTCCTTATTGCCCTGTTCCTTTTCTAAGCTACCGTCAATAAAGGCCTGCGAACCATTGAAATAGGTGTTATAGCGGGCATTGAACGAGTGCCACCAGCGGGTATTGGCGGTATTTTTCTTCGTCGAACAAGAAGCAGAAAAGAAGATAAAGGGAGTTAGAAGGAGACAAAGGAAGATAGAGGACAAAACCTTCTTTGCAGACTCATAATGCCCACAATTCACTTGTCCTCTATCTCCTTCTATTTTCTCGTATCTCCTTCTGTCTCCTTCCTTCTTCAGCTCCGCCAGCTTACATTCGCTCCTGCTGGTGCACGAGGCACAGTCACCCTCCTTCGTGACAATAGGCTCGTCCTTACCCCCTATTGAAAACAGGGCGGCAAGGGCACCCAGTGCCACAAGCGATATGATGACTATCAGTAGGAACTGCATTTACTTTGAAATTTGAACTTTGAAATTTATGATTACCATCGTGCGGAAGCAAATTCTTAATTCTCAACTCTCAACTTCAAAGCCACAGGCTTTGAGGTCTTCCCAGAACTGCGGATACGACTTCGTCACCACCTGCGGATTGTTAATCTTCAGGCCCTCGAAACGCAGGGCGGCAGGGGCAAAAGCCAGCGCCATGCGGTGGTCCTCATAAGTATCGATGCCCGCCTCCAGGTTCGGTTCACAGCGTTCACCGTCCCAGAACAGCTCACTGTCGTTCACGTCGTGGATGACGTAGCCCAGCTTCCGCATCTCACGCTTCAACGCCTCGATACGGTCCGTCTCCTTGATTTTCAGCGTCGACAGACCTGTGAATCGAAACGGCACGTCCAGCAGCGCACAACATACCACAAACGTCTGAGCTAGGTCGGGCGAATTGTTGAAGTCATATTCCAGTCGCGGCACGCAGCGTCCCGAATGGCGCAGCCTGATGGTCGTGGGCACCCCACCCTTCTTGTCCTTGAAGATGGTCTTCACACCCAGCAGGCTGAAGATGTAACGCACCGACGAGTCGCCCTGCTTCGAACCGTCCATCAGACCCTCCAGCACGATTTCGTCGTCCTCGCCCTTGCCAAGGGCCATCATTTCAAACCAGTACGACGCGGCACTCCAGTCGTTCTCGATATAGTACGGCCGATCCTGATACGGCTGTGGCTTCACCACGATGGTGTCGTAGTCGCTCCACTCCGCATCGGCACCGTATTCGCGCATCATCCATAGCGACAGGTCGATATACGGCCGCGAAATGATGTCGCCCGTCAACCGCAGTGTCAGTCCGTTCTTCAGCACCGGACCAATCAACAGCAGGGCGGTAATAAACTGCGAACTGATGTTGCCCGGCACGTCCAGCTCACCGCCATCCAGCGTGCGACCCTTGATCTGTAAGGGCGGGAAACCCTCGGTACCCACATAGCTGATGTCGGCACCCAGCCGGCGCAGGGCGTCCACCAACACACCGATCGGACGATGCTTCATGCGCTCCGTACCTGTCAGCACGTGCTCCTCGCCGTCTCTTACCGACAACAGGGCAGTCATAAAACGCATGGCCGTACCTCCGGCCTTGATGTTCATTTCGTACGGATTGTCCCTCAGTGCACGGACAATCACCTCTGTATCGTCACAGTCCGACAAATTGTCGGGCACCATCTTTCCCCCTGCCAATGCATGAATCACTAAGGCACGGTTCGAAATACTCTTCGAAGCAGGCAGGTTGGCAGTATGGTGCAGCAGTTTAGGTGCTGTAATCGTATATTGCATATTTACTCTTTTACCTTTTTACTTTTTTACCCTTTTACTCTTTATATAACGTGCGAAGGTACGAAATATTTGATAAACTGCCAAGGAAATAACATATATTTTGATTCTTTTCTGCAAAAAAGCCACAGAAAATTTGCAGGATTCAAAATTTCGTTGTACCTTTGCAGGCGATTTCGAAGAAAATCACTTGCGAAGATGGGCTGCACCTCAGCAAAAAACAAGTTTTCTGCATTCGGTTTGCACCATCCTTGCACCGATAGGATCGGGATTTAGCGCAGTTGGTAGCGCACACGTCTGGGGGGCGCGAGGTCGCTGGTTCGAGTCCAGTAATCCCGACAGAAAAAGAACCTAACTGATTGTTTTTCAGTTAGGTTCTTTTCTTTTAGCCAGGCATCATTCGCTTTCAATCATTTCGGTTGCGTTAAAAGAAGCGTATTATTCATCAGTTTGTGGAACCTCAGGATTACCGCAGGGTTACCTCAGGGTTGCCTCAGGGTTACCGCAGGGTTGCCTCAGGGTTACCGCAGGGTTCTTGGACAACCTAGTATACAGCAGCGGCGCAGAATTTCATCCCCTCGAATACCCCACGCTTATTCATCAGTAACCTCCCTTTATCGGGAAATAAGGGCAGGTTATTGGTGCTAAACACACAGCGGAGACCTTATTGTGCATGAGGGGGGATTTTCCTATTACGATTTAGGAAAATCCTCCCTTCAGTTTAGGTGAAATCCTTTTGAAATGCCGTGAAAAGTACCGATCTTTGCAGCGAGAAAAGATAACAAATGTCTCACCTTTTAAAGTATAGGAGATTAGATTATGAAGAAAATTTTTACACTGGCAATGATGATGGCAATGACTATCACGGCCAACGCAATGAGCTATAAAGCAGCAAAAAACGAGGCTCTGTTCCTCAGTGACAAAATGGCTTACGAGCTGAACCTGACGGAAGCCCAGTACGAGGATGTCTACGAAATCAATCTGGACTACCTGATGAGTGTGAACGGACGCCACGACGCCTACGGCTCCAGCTGGGACCGCCGTAACAGTGACCTGAAGTATGTGTTGACAGCCTGGCAGTACGAGAAGTACGCAGGCAGGAGCTACTTCTATCGTCCACTGGCCTGGAAGAACGGTAGCTGGACATTCACCGTCTACAGCCACTATTCCAACAGGAAACACTTCTACAAGGCCCATCCGAAGGGGTATACCAGCTATAAGGGTGGTCACCGGAACAATTCGACTTGGAGGAAGACGGATGCAGACCACAACCGTCCGACTGGCAACAATCGCGACATGGCTCACAACACGGGCAACAATCACCACAAGGACAACGGCCACAACACGGGCAAAGGTCACTCGAGCGGTCGCCACTAAGAATTGTTTACGCCTCTACTATATGCCTCGAAAGAGGACACCCAGGAATCTCAGCAATGAGGTTCCCTTTTTTCTATAGTACGGGAAGGATGTACTTCCAGACGAGGTTCAATTCGCCCTGCAGGTCCTCGACGTCGGAGGTGATGGCAATGACAGCATTTTTGTCGGGTACGACGATGATGTACTGTCCGCGCGCACCATCGGCACGGAAACAGCCCGGACGGCAACGCCACATCTGGTAGCCATAACCCTGCATCCAGTCGCTGGTTTCCTTGGTCATGCCGCGTTCGGCAGCCTGTTCGATGCGGGTGCCGGGATTGATGCTCTCCACCTGCTTTTTCGACATCTCGGCAACCCATTTGGCGGGAATCAACTGCTTGCCGTTCCATTTTCCTTTCTGCAACAGCAACTGACCCATCTTTGCCAGGTCTTCTGTCTTCAGATAGAGGCCCCAGCCACCACAGTTGATGCCCTGCGGACTTTCTTCCCAGCGGGGCTTGTCGATGCGAAGCGGTTGGAAGAGCCGGGTATCCAGATAGTCGACGACCTTCTGGCCAGTGACCTTCTGTACGATGGCAGAGAGCACATAGGTGCCCATGCTGTTATAGAGGTAGAACTTGCCAGGCTTGTGTACGACGGGATGAGCAAGGAAAGCCGTCACCCAGTCCTGCTGGGCATTGCGGGTAGATGGTTCGACATCATGTCCGCACGACATCGTCAGCAGGTCGCGAACGGTCATGGCCTTCAGATTCTTGCTCACTTGGGCGGGCAGCTTGTCGGGGAAGTAGTCAATGACCTTGTCCGTCAGTTTCATCTTTCCTTCGGCAATGGCCAGTCCCACTGCCGTGGCTGTAAAGGTCTTGCTAACGGAGTGGAGCACGTGCGGCGTATTTTCCTCACCCTTGCTCTGCCAACGGCTGTAGATGACGTTGCCGTCTTTCACGATCATCACGCTATGGATGTCCTTCTTCTCGTTAGCTGCCGCCTGAAGGAAGCCGTCCATAGCCTGGGCTACTGAGGTGGGTGTCTCTGCACGAGGCAGACCGGTCTCCTTGGCCTTTTGCTGGTCTGTCAGCCGTTTGATGTGCTGTTTCAGGATGTGATATGCCGGGCGGTACATAGCACCGTGGTCGTAGCCCTGAATCTCGTAGAGCGTGACATCCTTATGTCCAGCGAGTTTCAGCATGCGCCAGAAGTAGGCCTGCTCCTCGTAGCGTCCGAAGAGTTC
>Ga0310696_10004031_pt1 | contig 18131 bp, 10 predicted proteins | sample AusTroGonzalo_MG_4_FD_203885 | JGI IMG/M metagenome (GOLD analysis project Ga0310696, IMG submission 203885) | Bovine rumen microbial communities from tropical cattle in Woodstock, Queensland, Australia - Gonzalo_02 (v2) (version 2) | ecosystem: Host-associated > Mammals > Digestive system >...
CATTGAGGAGACTCTGGCCCAGTATGAGGAGTGGGGCGCAAGCGGCGTAAAGTACGGCTTTATGAACGGCAACCCGCAAGAGAAGAACCGTAAGACTCAGGAGATTACGGCTCTCTGCGCCAAGCATCACTTGATGGTTGACTATCACGACTATCCCGTGCATCCGTACGGACAGATGCGCACATATCCCAATGCCGTTACGCGTGAGTATTGCAAGGCGCAGTTGGACGGCCGTCAGATATTCCAGCCCAAGACATTCGTGACATCGGCATTTGTGAATATGGTGGCAGGTCCCATTGACCAGAACAACGGATTCCTGGAACTGCATCAGGGACGTACCACACGCAAGGACAATAATCAGGAAGTGCCATCGACCGTAACGGGTGAGATTGCACGTACTCTTATTACCTGGTCAGGTGCTACGGTTATTCCGGATATTCCGGAGTACTACAGGAAGTATCCCGCACTGCTGGAGTTCCTGAGTGCGGAGAAACAGCCTTGGCAGGAGAGCATAACGCTGGCCGGTGAAATAGGTGAGTATATTGTGATGGCGCGCCAGAACAAGGACGGAGACTGGTTGATTGGTGCTGCTACCAATGAGGATGCCCGTACCCTGAGCGTTCCGCTCAATTTCCTAAAGAGGGGAAAATACACGGCTACAGTCAGTACCGATGCCGATGATACCCACTACCGTACCAACCGCGAGACTTACAGAACCGTTGAAGGTGTAAGCGTATCGTCAAAGACAAAACTGGAAATCCCCCTTGCTCCCGGTGGCGGTGCATGCATATTGATAAGAAAGACCAAATGAACCTGTTCCAGCTTTTCCGTAACATAAAGCCGTTTGTAAGACCTTACAGATGGCTTGTTATCATAACCCTGATACTGACTCTGTTGGGGTCTGCCATGCAGCAGGTCAACGCAATTGTGCTGGACCGTACAGTTGATTCCATAAACGCGCTTATAGGGACTGATTTCACCTGGAACCAGGCTGCCCGCATACTCATAATTATATCGGCAGTGCTGTTAGGCAAGGAGATACTGTCGGCAGGAATAACTTTTGCGCAGAACTATTACGGTGAGCGAATGCGCATATTCGTGTCAAGAGACCTGTCGCAGAGCGTCATTGAGAAGGTGCTTACGTTCAGGATGGCTTTCTTTTCATCGTCCGACAATGCCACGGGTAAGATTCAGGCCCGCATAGACCAGGGAGTGAGCAGTCTGTCACGCACGGTGCAGAACTTTTTCATTGACCTGCTGCCCATGTTCACAAGCGCCTTGCTGGCATTGATACTCATGTTCGCGGCCAATTTCTATGTGGGGCTTGTGGCCCTGTGCATAGTGCCGGTTTATTTCTGGATAACATACAGGCAGGCACGCAGGCTCAAGGGATGGCGCCGTGAGATGCGAGGCTATCTGGAATCCAAGAGCCAGGGGATAAAGAACATAATAGATTCCATAAACGTAATCAAGTCATTCAACCGTGAGAACATTGAGGGCCGCAAACAGCTTGACTTGCAGAATCAGGTTACTGCGAACCAGCTCAAGACTCGTCAGGTAAGTTTCTATTACAGCAGTCTAAAGAGCTTTGTAAAGCAGGTGGGTACAGTGCTTGTCATAATACTCACTGCTTATCTGGTGCTGATAGACTATCCCGGCATGTCCATAGGTAAGATCATGTACCACGTGATGCTGTTCAGCAACGTGATTGCCCCCATCACCCAGTTGCAGCGCATTTTTGACGATGTGAACGATGCCCTTATCTATGCCGAAGGTTTCTTTGACATACTTAACTCTGACTCCGAGGTGGAGCCGTCGGGCACATACAGGCCTGAGAGTATCATGGGAGAGTTCAGGCTGAGTGGCGTTGATTTTACATATCCCAACGGGAACAAGGCTCTGTTTGGTGTGGATATGACCATAGAACCGGGCAGGATTACCGCGTTGGTGGGCCTGTCGGGGGCTGGTAAGAGTACCATAGTGAACCTCTTGGACAAGTTCTACGAGCCTCAGGCCGGAACCATAACGCTGGATGGAGTTGATCTGCGGGAATATGACACCAAATACCTGCGTGACAACATAGGACTGGTGCTGCAGAAGAATCATATATTTGACGGGACCATAGAGGAGAACATACTGTACGGAAAGCCCGGCGCCACGCATGAAGAGGTGGTGGAGGCTGCCCGCAAGGCTTGCATTTATGATCAGATAATGGCATTGCCCATGCAGTTTGGCAATAAGGCTACGGACCTGTCGGGAGGCCAGCAGCAGCGCATTGCCATTGCCCGTATGTTCCTTAAGAATCCGCCTGTGATATTCCTTGACGAGCCTACGGCAAGCCTTGACGCCATAGCTACGGAGCAAATCAAGAACAGTATAGATGCCATAAAGAAAGACCGTACGGTGATCATCATATCGCACAGCATATCGCAGATAATAGACAGCGATATGGTTTATGCGTTGCAGAAGGGCAGGGTGGAGCAGTCCGGTCATCCCGATGATGTATATAAGAAAGGAGGAGTATATAAGGATATTATTGACGCATCGGCCCGCAGTCTGAACATCGGAAAGATAGCCAGAACAATAGAAGGCGGATGAACGTTGCCGTATTTGAATTTTTTTTCACTAATTTCGCTACTCATTAAAAGACAGATAACTTAATAACTATAACTGACCGCTTATGAAAAGAACTGCTATGTTGTCGTGCCTTGCGGCTGCCGTTTTGATGCTGCCCTGTTGCAAGGCCCAGAATTACGAGTATCCGTTCCAGAATCCCAATCTGAAGGTTGAAAAGAGAGTGGATAACCTGCTTTCGCTTCTTACTCCGCAGGAGAAGATAGGCCTTATGATGAACGGCTCAATCTCCATTGACCGTTTTGACATTCCCGCCTACAACTGGTGGAATGAGGCCTGCCACGGAATATGCTATGACGATGTTACCGTCTTCCCGCAGGTGATTGCGTTGGGTGCCACATTTGACGCACCTCAGCAGCTTGAGATCTACACTGCCGTATCGGATGAGGCGCGTGCCGTATGGAACACTACAAACCATCATCAGATGGGCGTGAACCAGACCAACAGCAGCATCTGGCATCAGGGACTTTCATTCTGGTGCCCCAATGTGAACATATTCCGTGACCCGCGCTGGGGCCGCGGTCAGGAGACTCCGGGTGAGGATCCCTATCTGAACGCCGTAATGGGTACCCAGACCGTTAAGGGTATGCAGGGCAATGACAAGAAATACCTCAAGCTCCACTCATGCGCCAAGCACTATGCAGTACACAGCGGTCCTGAGCCCCTGCGTCATCAGTTTGACGTGAGCGTATCGGGCCGTGACCTGTGGGAGACTTATCTGCCTGCATTCAAGAGCCTTGTTCAGGACGGAAACGTTCAGGAGGTTATGTGCGCATATCACCGTTATGAGGGTGAGCCCTGCTGCGCAAGCGACCGTCTGCTGCAGGACATACTGCGTAACAAATGGGGTTTCAAGGGTCTGGTTGTTACAGACTGCGGCGCCATTGGTGACTTCTTCAACGCCCGCCAGCACGGAACCCACAAGGATGCCGCAAGCGCATCGGCCGATGCAATACTTTCAGGTGCCGACATTGAGTGCGGTACCAGCTACCGTTCCCTGGCTCAGGCTATGGAGCAGGGTCTCATTACCGAGGCCGATATAGACGTGAACGTACGCCGTATCCTCAAGGCCCGTTTCGAGCTGGGTATGTTTGACCCCGAGGAGAACCTGCCTTGGGCAAACTTGGGTCTTGACGACCTGAGCAGTCCCGCTCATACCGCACTGGCCAGCAAGGCCGCACATGAGGCTATCGTTATGCTCAAGAACAGTAACAACCTGCTTCCGCTCAAGAAGAACATGAAGATTGCCGTAGTAGGTCCCAATGCCGATGACGCACGCGTAATCTTGGGTAACTACAACGGTTATCCTACCGCTGCCAATGCCAAGACCATCCTGGACGGCATACGTGAGGCTGCTCCTAATGCCGAGATCATTTATGAGAAGGGTTGTGACCTGAACGCCGCATCAATCACCACACACTATGTGGGTCAGATCAACGGTGGCAAGGGCCTGCATGCAGAGTACTACAACACCCTTGACTGGACCGGAAACGTAGTAGCAAAGGTTGACTATGACGAACCTCTGAGTCTGAACACCACTTCTCCCGCTCTGGCACGTGAGGACTGCCCCTGGGCTGAAGGTGTCAACATGACCGGTTTTTCAGCCAAATATACCGGCAGCTTCACAGCCGACTATACCGGTGATATGGTTTATAACGTACGCGGAAGCTCACGCTACACATTCAAACTGAACGGTGAGACTATCGCTGAGAATCAGGGCCAGGGCGGCGGCCGTGGCGGTTTTGGCGGATTCGGCGGTTTTGGCCGCGGTGGCGGAGCCGCAACAACCTTCAAGGTCGAGAAGGGCAAGACATACCAGATCTCAATCGAGCTGTCACAGCCTGAGGCCCGTTCGGCATCATTCTCATTCGATATCTACAGCCGCGGTCCGGTGGACTTTGCAAAGGTCGTGGAGAAGGTTTCAAAGGCCGATGTAATTGTAATGGTAAGCGGTATCTCATCGGATATAGAGGGTGAGGGACATGACCGTTCATCAATAGAGCTCCCCGAGGTTCAGCAGCAGCTGCTTGCAGAGCTTGACGCTACCGGCAAGCCCATCGTTCTGGTAAACGTATCAGGAAGTGCCATTGGTTTCGGCAATGTGGAGAGCAAGTATGACGCCCTTATCCAGGCTTGGTACGGCGGTCAGGCTACCGGCCAGGCTGTTGCCGATGTGCTGTTCGGTGACTACAACCCCGCAGGCCGTCTGCCGGTTACCTTCTACGCATCAACTGACCAGTTGCCCGATTTCCAGGACTACTCGATGCAGAACCGCACCTACCGTTATTTCAAGGGCCAGCCCCTGTATGCTTTCGGTTACGGTCTCAGCTACACCACATTCAGCTACGGTGATGCCAAGACAGCAGGTAAGGCACAGAACATGTCTCTGACCGTTCCCGTTACCAATACAGGTAAGAAAGACGGCGATGAGGTTATCCAGGTCTATGTAAAGGCTCTTGATAATGCCGACGCTCCCATAAAGTCACTGGCCGGATTCGCCCGCGTGAACATTTCTGCCGGTGAGACCAAGACCGTTAAGGTGGAACTGAACAAGGATGCTTTCAGCTTCTACGATGCCGCAACGGACGGACTCAAGTTCAAGCCCGGCCGCTACCAGATCCTGTACGGAGGCTCATCACTTGACAAGGACCTGAAGAGCGTTGAAATATCACTCTGATAAAATTTGATATTTAATATTTTTCTTTTTTTACAACCGAATCAATTTTTTCAAAATATTCTAGTATGAAAAAAATTAGTTTTTGGCTTCTTGCCAGTTTGGTGTCGGGAGCACTCCTGACAGCATGTTCCAAATCGGATAATCCGGAACCAGAACAGTCATCGTCTTTCGATGAAAAAATCTCAGATGGCACTGCTGTAAACCCATCCAGCATGTACATGTCAGTTCTGTCGGGTTTCATATTAGAACCTGATGGCACTCCTATTCAGAATGTTAAGGTCACATCTGGCTCTGAGTCATGTCTTTCCGGTCCTGACGGCGGATTCGTTCTGGACAAGGTCAACAGCGTGAACGGACGCACGGTAGTGAATTTCAATTGCAACGGTTATTTTGACCTGGTGCGTTCCATGCCGACCGTATCGGGCGATGTATGGGAAGTTACCATGATACCTACATGGGGCGGCAGTGAGAACATTGAATCCGCGTATGTGAGGATAGATGATGAGGTAAGTGTGTCCACGACATCCGGTATGAAGGTGGAGTTGTCGGCCAACGGTCTGAAATATGCCAATAACGATGACCCGATACTTTCTTCTGATTGGGTCAATGCCCAGATCCTGTACCTGAATCCCGATGAGGATAATTTTGCAACCATGATGCCTGGAGGAGATCTGGCTGCCATACGTACTGACAATTCACAGGCACAGCTCGTTTCATATGGTATGGTGAACGTGTCTCTTACAATTAACGGCTTTAAGGCACAACCGGCCGACGGCATGCCTGCCACGCTGACATTCCCTGTACCTGAAAAGTTCAAGGACAATAAGCCTTCTGAGATCCCATTGTGGAGCTTTGATGAGACAAACGGTATATGGAAAGAGGAGGGTGTGGCCACTTATAACAGTCGGGATAATGTCTATGAGGGTCAAGTGACACATTTCTCATGGGTGAATCTGGACTATCCCGAATCACGTGCCACATTGAAAATCAATGTTAAGGACCAGGCCGGTAATGTGATTCCCAACCAGGCGGTTAATATTGACGGTCAGACAACATATTATACCGATGCTAAAGGCGTGATAGAGTGCTACGTGCCTATTAATACGGACTTCTATGTGACTGTACGCTCCATTGACTACAGCAACTACAGTCCCGAGGTGAAGGTGAATGTGAGTAAGCTGACATCGGCCGGTGCAACAAAGACCGTAGATATCGTGCTGCCCACAATGGCACATGTGAGCGGAAAGGTGGTCAACGAAGGAAAGGGCAATAACTTGAGCTCCCTCTGGATAGAATATGGTATCAATTCCACCAAGGCAGTGCATACTGATGCAAACGGACAGTTCATCCTGAACGCACCGTTTGATTATAAGGGTGCCGCCAAACTGGTAGTTCTGGCCAGTGATGGAAGTACCAAGAAGTTCGACATAAACCTTGACGGTAAGGATCACGCCTATACAATCAATATCAAGACGGATAAGTCTACCGGTGGAACTATCAAGTACACTCCTACCGGCGGTGCTACCGAGACCCTCGTCGTTGCTCCTATGTTTGCCAGTGACTTTGAGGGTGTTCAGATAGTAGATGATGCCTTAAGCATCTATGCCGGCAGTATCACTTTGATGATCAATAACTATTCCGATAGCAAGAGTACATACAATGATGCTTATGTCAGTCTGTCAACAGTAAACTCCGTGATGGACAATGCTGCTAATGTAAAGGTGACAAAGAATGAGTATAACAACTATACGTTCCAGGTAAATGGTAAAGGTAAGAATGAAAGATGGAATAACGGTGTGGTCACTTATGAAAATGTAGGTACATACGAGGGCGAGTTTTCCGCTCCATTGTTAGGCAAGGGCAATACCTTCAAGCCTGTGACCAAGAAGGAATCATTCTTCCCCAGTTTCACACCATGGATTGACGGCAAGGATGCTACAGTAGGTTTACGGATAACGGATTGTCAGCAATTCGGTACCGGCGTTCTGCTGTGGTTCTATGACAACGACCTGAACTATGATGACTACAAGGCATTCAAGGCTTTGGCACAGCAATCCCTGGGTGATCCTGTTGAGAGTCACGATGATGGTCCGGATGAATATGGATATCAGGATATGTGCATCTCCTACTTCTATAAGGACGGCAAGTTCATCATGGTGTCTTACTGCCCGTGGCGTGAAGTCGATCAGGAGGAGTTGGAATATTACTCGTCTATGGGTATCTGGTCTTTGCGCGACAACCATTCTGCCCGAATCCAGGTACATGCACTGGAGGGATTGACAACTTCACCTGATGAACTCATAATGGTTCACTGGAAGTAAGCTTTTCTGTCTTTCCCTCCGGGGACAGACAATGCTTTTGGTAAATGCAAACAAAGTTCCTCTTCTGAATCAGGAGAGGAACTTTGATTTTGTCCTTATGCAGGATCTACTTTCCGATGCAGAAATGACTGAAGATGTTGGAGAGAGTCTCACTTGGGGTGATGGCTCCGCCTGTTATCTCGGCAAGGTCCTGCAGCACCAGACGCAGGTCTTCGGCTATCAGGTCACCGGGCAGGGTGGAACAGAGTCCGTCAATGACGCGTGTAAGGTTATCATGTGCCCGGTTGAGCGCCTGGTAGTGGCGGGTTTGTGTCACTATCACCGTATCAGCGTTTATCTCTGGGATATCGGCCAATGAATATATAAGTTCCTCAAGTTCAGGAATGTTGTTGTTGAACTTGGCCGATATCTCAATTGTCCTGAAGTTGTCCGGCGGCAGGTTTATGCATGAGGCGTCAAACTTGCCGTATCGGTTAAGGTCACATTTGTTGAAGGCCAGGATAAGTTTCTTGTCTTCAAGATGCGGAGTGATGGTCTGTATCTCGTCTGTGGTGGGTTGTGCATCGGCCATCCAAATTACTATGAGCGCCTTGTCAATGGCGGCAAAGGTGCGTGATATGCCTATCTGCTCTATGGCATCGGCAGTCTGGCGTATGCCGGCGGTGTCAATGAACCGGAACGTGATTCCCTTGATCTGGATTGAATCCTCGATGGTGTCACGGGTAGTGCCGTGTATGTCCGATACTATTGCGCGGTCATCCTTGAGCAGGCTGTTAAGCAGGGTTGATTTTCCAACGTTTGTCTTGCCCACGATTGCTACAGGAATACCTTCTTTCAGAGCCTGGCCGGTCTTGAAGGAGCTGGCCAGTTCAGTGATGCGGTCATCGGCACGCTTTGCCAATGAAAGCAACTCCGTACGGTCTGCGAATTCCAGTTCCTCATGGTCTGCAAAATCCAGTTCAAGTTCCAGCAGGGATGTGAGTTGCAGCAACTGTTCTCTCAATACTGACAGCTCTGATGAGAAATGCCCCTTGAGCTGGCTCATGGCTATGCGGTGCGTGGCGCGGTTGCCCGATGCAATGAGGTCAGCCACAGCCTCTGCCTGACTCAGGTCAAGCTTTCCTGCCAGGAATGCACGCTCAGTAAACTCTCCCGGTCCTGCCTGACGGCATCCTGCGTCAATGAGCAAGCGGCAAACCTGTTCCAGAATATACGCGGAACCGTGACATGAAATCTCGGTGCTGTCCTGTCCCGTATATGAACGGGGGGCGCGGAACAGGCTTACCAGTACCTCATCTATGGTCTGGCCGTGAGCATCGACAATCTGTCCGAAAAGCACAGAGCCTGCGCGGCTGTCAGCGAGCGTACGTCCTGATGCGGAACGGAAAACGGAATCTGTAATGCTTATGGCATCGGGGCCTGATACACGCACAATGCCAAGTGCACCACCTGGGCGGGTGGCTACAGCACAGATCGTATCGTTGTTGGGAGTCACTTGTTCAGATGCGGTCAAGGACGCGGGTTATGAGTTCTTTCATAAGGGGCTTGTAGTCAGTGTTCATCTCCTTGGCATAGCGGTTGGCTATGACCATGCAGACTGTCATGGCACGGTGTCCTAAGATTGCGGCCAGACCGGCTACAGCCGAGCTTTCCATCTCGAAGTTGGTGATACGGTATCCTTTGAACTCAAAACTCTCCACTTTGGCGTTCTGGTCAGGGTCAGACAGCTTTGCACGCAGCACACGTCCCTGAGGCCCGTAGAATCCGTTGCAGGCTATCGTTACGCCAGGCACCATATTTTCATCACCTGCCATGATGCGCTGCAGGAGTTCTGCATTGGCGTTTGCCACATAGGGTGCGCCCTTTAATGTGGACCATTCCATGTGGGCTACGAATGCACGCTCAAACTCCAGGTCGCATACCTCATTACGTGCTGCATAGAAGTTGAGCAGGCCGTCAAATCCTATGCTTTTTACGGAGCAGAGGTAGGTACCTAATGGCGTAAAGGGCTGAAGACCGCCGCAGGTACCTATGCGGACTATGTCCAGGGTGCGGTGCTGTGGCTTTTCAGTGCGGGTGGCATAGTCTATGTTTGCCAAGGTGTCCAGCTCATTCATAACTATGTCAATGTTGTCGCAACCTATTCCTGTGGATTGGATGGTGATGCGTTTGCCTTTATACAGGCCTGTGGCTGTGCGGAACTCGCGGTTGCTCACGGTGCACTCCACGCTGTCGAGCAATGAGGCTATCGTATCCACGCGACCCGGGTCGCCCACCAGTATCACTTTGTCGGCAAGCTGCTCAGGCTTCAGATGCAGATGAAAGCATGAACCGTCATCGTTTATGATGAGTTCGGATGGTGCAAAATATGTACTCATAGGATTATCTGTTCAGGTAATTGATTTCGGTTGTACGTATGTCATTCTCCATTTTTCTGACCTGTTGCTCGGCTTTGAGCACTTTCTCCTCAAACTCCAGCAACTGTCCTGTCATCTGCTCTTTATCCTGACGTGATGCCCCAGCATAGTCATCACGCTGTTTGTTAAGTTTGGCCAGGTCTGTCTCATACTGATGCTTGAGCTCGTTCCAGCGCTGGAATAATCTGGCGGCATCAGCACTTTCAAAATCATCGGTCTCATGATAGACCGTAAAGTCATCTATTATGAATGAAAATGACCTATTCTCATTCTTATCGGCCAGTTCATAGCGCAACAATGTCAGACGCTGGCGTGCATTGCGGACTGCGTTCAGGTCAGACTGCGTATCGGCAATGGAGGTGATGCGTGCGGCACGGTGTATGGCAAGAGTGTCGCCGTTCTCATAGTTGTATTTCTGGTTGCGCTCTGTAGGGATGAACACATAAATGCAGACGGTGTCTTCTGGTTGGCGGCGGTCTGTTGCGAACCAGCCCAGGTTGTTGGTCTCATCCACCACGTAGAGGTAGTCGTTTGCCTCGGAATTGAAGGGCATGCCTATGTTTTCGGGCTTAAGGTATCTGCCCGTGGCGGAATTGTAGCGTGATACGAATATGTCCAGGCCGCCTAAAGATTCGCTTCCTGTGGCGGCATAGTATATGGTCACGCCGTCGTTCATCAGGAACGGGTAACGCAGGTCTCCATCGGTATCAAGACCGTTTACCGGTGTCTCATCGGCCCAATGGTCAAAACTCTTGAACTTAGTGAACAGGTGGAATCTTCCGTCGGAGCTCTTGCGGCTATAGAGGACATTCTGCTCCATTTCGGGCAGGAACACCTCGCCCTCACTGCCGTCATCAAAGAATGCATCGCTGGGATACAGCGAGCCTGTGGATTCTCCTATTATGTAGGTGCTGAAGAGCTCGCTCTTGCTTACCCTGAAACTGTCAATGAAGCATACACGGCTGGTGTTGCGTATCATGCGGAACAGGGATCTGAGGCTGTCTGCCATTATGATGAAACGCTCTTCCAATTCAGGGTCGTGCAGTTCCTTGTCGGTAGATATGCCCTGTACGAACGCCTCGAAATTGTTTATGGCTGGCTGGTAATCTTCTTTTTCCATATAATACTCACCCAGCACACGGTAGGCCTTGAAAATCTTCTTGGCAGCTGCTTTCTCAAGGTAGGGAATGGCTTTCTCACGTTCGCCGGTCTCCATGCAGCATACTCCGTACCAGTAGTTGCGGCTGGCGTCATCGGGTTTCTGCTTAAGGTATTTGAGCATTATGGGCTTGGCTTTCTCGTATTCTCCCTGTGAAAAATAATTACGGCCCTGCTGGAGGGTCTGGGAAAATGCTACCAGACAGACCAGCAATGATAATATGGTAAGTTTGATGCGTTTCATAGGTCCAAAGTTATATAAAAAATTGCTACTTTTGCGCGCGTTATAAAAACATACTTATATGAAAGCTGTTTGGACAATACTTCTTCTGGTGATTTCTAATGTTCTGATGACATTCGCCTGGTATGGAAACCTCAAGCTTCAGGAGATGAAAGTGAGTACTGACTGGCCTCTGTTCGTAATTATTCTGGCATCATGGGGCGTGGCTTTCTTTGAGTATTGCGTCATGATTCCGGCCAACCGCATCGGGTCCGATATTACCGGCGGGCCTTTCAACCTGGTCCAGCTCAAGGTTATCCAGGAGTGCATTTCGCTTATTGTTTTCTCTCTTATTCTGGCTTTCTGCTTTAAGACCCAGTCTTTGCATTGGAACCATTTGGTTTCTTTTGTGTTTCTGGTGATTGCGGTATTTTTTGCGTTCCTGAAATAATCCATCCTGCGGGCCCTCGCTGCTTTGTGACCATTGGGGACGGTTCTCTTTGGCACTACAAATAGAAACCCTCTAGCACTTTTCCGTGTTAGAGGGTTTTTCCTGTTTAGGCTTTATGCCAAAGAGAACCGTCCCCAATGATCACTTGCTAAGTGAGGCGTGCATGCTGGCGGCGGCTTTGCGGCCGTCTCCCATGGCCAGGATTACTGTAGCTCCTCCGCGTACTATATCTCCACCGGCGAATATGGTGGGGATTGATGACTGCATGCTCTCGTTTACTGCTATGGTGTTCTTGCGGCCAAGCTCCAGACCCTCGATTGACTTGGGTACGATGGGGTTGGGGGATACGCCTACTGCTACGATTACCATATCTACATCGATTGTGATGGTCTCACCGGTGGGAACCGGGCTGCGGCGGCCGCTTGCATCGGGCTCACCAAGCTCCATCTTCTCAAGTACAGCCTGCTTAACGCGACCGTTCTCATCACCGATATAGCGGATGGGGTTGTGCAGAGTCATGAACTCAACGCCCTCCTCCTTGGCGTGCTTTACCTCCTCCAGACGTGCAGGCATCTCCTCCTCACTGCGGCGATATACAATCATGGCACGCTCCGCACCTAAACGCAAGGCGGTGCGGACAGAGTCCATGGCAGTGTTGCCGCCACCAACTATCATCATCTTCTTACCGAAGGTTACGGGGGTATCGGACTCCTTGCTTGCAGCATCCATCAGATTGACGCGGGTCAGATACTCGTTCGATGACATTATATTGATAAGGTTCTCACCCTCAATGTTCATGAAGTTGGGCAGACCTGCACCTGAGCCTACGAATATGCCCTTATAACCCTCAGCCTCAAGCTCGCTTACCTTGATGGTCTTGCCTACGATGCAGTCCTTAACGAACTTTACACCCATCTTCTGCAGGTTCTCGATCTCAACGTCAACGATCTTGTTGGGCAGGCGGAACTCGGGAATACCGTACTTGAGCACACCGCCTATCTCATGCAAGGCCTCGAAAACGGTTACATCATAACCTAACTTGGCCATATCGCCTGCGAATGAAAGTCCTGAAGGACCTGAACCGATGACAGCTATCTTCTTGCCGTTGGGGGCTGCAACCTCAGGAACTGAGATGTTGCCGCTATCGCGCTCGTAATCAGCAGCGAAACGCTCCAGATAACCTATGGCAACGGGCTTCTTACCCATCTTGAGGTGGATACACTTGCTCTCACACTGTTTCTCCTGCGGGCAGACGCGGCCGCAGACAGCGGGCAGAGCACTGGTATGCTTGAGCACCTTGGCGGCAGCCAGATAGTTGCCGCGCTCAATATTCTTGATGAATGAAGGAATCTCAATGTTTACGGGGCAGCCCTCCATACAAGAGGGGTTTGCGCAGTCCAGGCAACGCTTGGCCTCAAGCAGAGCCTGCTCCTCGGTCAGTCCCTGGTTAACCTCCTCCTTGCGGCTGTGACGACGGTAGTCAGGTGCCAGCTCATTCATGACGCAGCGCTCGATTGCGGTGCGGTCCTTGGGTTTCATGGTGCCGCGCAGGTCAACCCTCCACTGAGCGTTTCGGTCGGTCAGAACCTCGATGGGCTCAACTTCAGCCTTAGCCTTACCGCCGCAGCAGCATGAATCATCCTTGGAGGCGGGAGCTGCAGCTGCAACTGACTCCTCAAGTTTCTTCATCTCCTCGCGTTCGGTCTCCTTGAAGGCGCCCATACGCTTCATCATGCCGTCCCAGTCAACCTCGTGGCCGTCGAACTCGGGACCGTCTACGCAGACGAACCTGGTCTTGCCGCCTACGCTTACACGGCAGGCACCGCACATACCGGTACCGTCAACCATGATGGTGTTGAGTGAAACGTCAGTTGAAATATTGTATTTCTGGGTGAGCAGGCAGCAGAATTTCATCATGATGGCGGGGCCGATGGCGAAGCACTTGTCAACCTTCTCGCGGTTGATAACCTCTTCCATGCCTACGGTTACAACACCCTTGTTTCCGTATGAACCGTCATCGGTCATTATGATGGTCTCATCGGCATACTTGCGTACATCGTCCTCAAGAATTATAAGTTCCTTGGTACGGCCTGCAAGAACTGCAATGACTTTGTTTCCGGCCTCTTTCAGGGCCTTGATGATGGGGAGCATGGGGGCAGTTCCCACACCGCCGCCGGCGCAGAGCACTGTTCCGAACTTCTCAATATGGGTGGCCTGGCCCAGAGGACCTACCACATCGGTGATCATATCGCCAACTTCAAGTTTGCAGAGCCTGTTTGTGGAAAGACCTATGCGCTGAACGACCAGGGTTATGGTGCCGCGCTTAACATCGGAATCAGCAATTGTAAGCGGAATACGCTCACCTTTCTCTCCGATGCGGATGATTACGAAGTGGCCAGCCCTGCGTGATTTTGCTATCAGCGGAGCCTCTACCTCAAACTTGAAAACATTCTCTGAAAACTGTTGCTTGGATACGATCCTGTTCATATATGTAGTGTATTTTTTATACAAACTGCTTTTTTGTCGCGCAAAGTTACCAATTAAAGTTTTTTGTGATTATATTTGTGTTTACTAATTTTATTAAGGGACGGATATTTTGCATTTATTTGCAGAATTATCGAATAACAAATAAGTTTTTATACAAAATCAATGAGCTATCTGCGTTTTGAAAAGACCCTGATGACCAATCTGGAAGAGACGCTTCCAAGGGAGATACTGCGTACCAACCGTTCGGGTGCCTATCACTGCACAACGATTGTGGACTGCAATACCCGCAAGTACCACGGTCTGCTGGTGGTCCCTCTGCCTGAGCTGGACGATGAAAACCATGTCCTGTTGTCTTCTCTTGACGAAACGGTCATACAGCATGGCGCCGAATTCAACCTGGGCCTGCACCAGTATTGGGGGTATAATTTCAGCCCTAAGGGTCATAAGTACATACGTGAGTTCAACTGTGACAAGGTACCCACCACAATATATCGTGTGGGCGGAGTGCTGCTAAAGAAAGAGAAACTCTTTGAGCACAATGAAAACCGCATACTTATACGATATACGCTTCTTGATGCGCATTCCGATACGACACTGCGTTTCCAGCCCTTCCTGGCTTTCCGCAGCGTACGTCAGTTTACGCATGAGAACAGCAACGCCCGCCGGGACTATGAACAAGTTGAAAACGGAATAAAGACCTCCATGTATCCCGGATACCCGGAGCTCTATATGCAGTTCAGTAAAGAGAATGAGTTTGTTTTCCGCCCTGACTGGTACCGCAAGTTCGAGTATTCCAAGGAGCTTGAGCGCGGATATGAGTTCAATGAGGACCTCTACGTGCCCGGCTATTTTGAGATGCCCATAAAGAAGGGTGAGAGCATAGTGTTTTCGGCCGGTCTGTCAGAGGTAAAGACCAAGGGTCTGAAACGTACCTTTACGGTAGAGGCCAATGAGCGCACACCGCGTGACAATTTCTATCACTGCTTAAAGAATGCCGCACACCAGTTCCATAACAAGGTGGGCGGTCACCATTACGTGCTGGCAGGTTACCCGTGGTTCAAGTGCCGTGCACGTGACATGTTCATTTCGCTGCCGGGACTTACGCTGTCCCTGAAAGAGGTGGGTGAGTTTGAGAGTGTGATGAATACCGCACAGGAGGCCATACGTGACTTTATCAAAGGTGTGCCAAGCAAGCTCCAGATTTATGAGATTGAGCATCCGGATGTGCTGCTGTGGGCTGTATGGGCTATACAGCAATATGCCAAATATACATCGAGAGAGCAGGCATGGAACAAGTACGGAAAGCTGCTTACGGAGATAATGGATTTCCTGCGTCATAACCGTCACTACAATTTCTTCCTGCACAGCAACGGACTGGTGCATATCAACGGCAAGGAGAAAGCCTCCACATGGATGAACTCCACCGCAAACGGTGTGCCGGTGATTCCGCGTACCGGCTATGTGGTAGAGATAAACGCTTTGTGGTACAACGCACTTATGTTTGTGGCGGACCTGACCCGGGAATTCGGCAAGCCTGATTATTCAAAACGTCTGGAGACGCTGGCTGCAAATACCGGCAAGGCTTTCGTAAAGACCTTCCTGAACCAGTACGGATATCTGTTTGATTATGTCGATAAGGATGCACCCGACTGGAGCGTGCGTCCCAACCAGATATTCGCTGTCGCACTGGATTACTCTCCGCTGGACCTGAAGCAGCAGAAGGCTGTTGTGGATATCGTTACCAAGGAGCTTCTTACTCCCAAGGGCCTGCGTTCACTAAGTCCCAAGAGCATGGGTTACAACCCCAACTACGTAGGTCCGCAGCGCGAGCGTGACTATGCCTACCATCAGGGTACCGCATGGCCTTGGCTGGCAGGATTCTACTTTGAGGCTTATCTCAAGGTGTTCAAGATGAGCGGTCTCTCATTCGTGGAGCGTCAGATGATAGGATATGAGGATGAGATGACATCGCACTGTATCGGCTCACTTCCCGAACTGTTTGACGGCAATCCGCCGTTCAAGGGCAGGGGAGCCGTATCATTCGCAATGAATGTGGCGGAGATACTGAGAACAATCAAGATGATTAATGAATTTCAATAAATAGATATGCGAGTACTGATGTTCGGTTGGGAGTTCCCGCCCCATATCCTGGGCGGATTGGGAACTGCCAGCTTCGGATTGACAAGAGGACTGGCCAACCAGGGGAATGTGGACATTACTTTCTGCCTGCCCAAGCCATGGGGCGATGAGGATCAGAGCTTCATGAAGATTGTGGGTATGAACACTGTCCCTGTGGTATGGCGCAACCCTGATAACAGTGTGCTTAAGGAGCGTTATCCATGGATGGACAGTGAGGACTATTACCGTTTCCGTGACCATATATACTCCGATTTCAGCAATCTCTACACGAACGACCTGGGTTGCATAGAGTTTTCGGGACGTTATCCCGATAACCTGCATGAGGAGATAAACAACTATTCGATAGTGGCCGGTGTGGTGGCACGTACCAAGGAGTTTGACATTATCCACTCGCATGACTGGCTCACATATCCTGCCGGCATACACGCAAAGCAGGTGAGCGGCAAGCCGCTGGTAATCCACGTACACGCTACTGACTTTGACCGTAGCCGCGGTAATGTGAACCCGACGGTCTATGCAATTGAGAAGAACGGTATGGATTATGCCGACCACATCATGTGCGTGAGCGAACTTACCCGCCAGACTGTCATTAACAAGTATCATCAGGATCCGCGCAAGGTATCGACAATGCATAACGCTGTGGAGCCTCTGCCGCAGGAGATCCAGGATATTGTCCCGCAAAAGAAACCGCATGAGAAGGTGGTTACTTTCCTGGGCCGTATAACCATGCAGAAAGGACCTGAGTATTTCGTAGAGGCCGCAGCTCTGGTACTCAAGCGTACTCATGACATTCGTTTCTGCATGGCCGGAAGCGGTGACATGATGAATGCCATGATCACGATGGCTGCTGACCGCGGTATTGCAGACCGTTTCCATTTTCCCGGATTCATGAAAGGAAAACAGGTTTACGAGTGCCTCAAGGCCAGCGATGTCTATATAATGCCTTCGGTGTCCGAGCCTTTCGGCATTTCGCCGTTGGAGGCAATGCAGTGTGAGGTACCCACCATTATCTCCAAGCAGTCAGGCTGCGCCGAGATCCTTGACAAGTGCATAAAGGTGGATTATTGGGACATTCACGCCATGGCTGATGCCATTTACTCCATCTGCAACTATCCGGCACTATATGAGTACCTTAAGGTGGAGGGCAAGAAAGAGGTCGATGCCATTACCTGGGACAAGGTGGGCGAGCGCATCCTGGCGCGCTACAAGAAACTGCTGGGAATCAAATAAGAAGAATAATAAAAGAGCAAGATATGAAAACAATCTGTCTGTATTTTGAGATTCATCAGATAATCCATCTCAAGCGTTACCGTTTCTTTGACATAGGTACGGATCATTACTATTATGATGACTATGCCAATGAGACGAGTATTTCAAACATAGCCGAGAACTCATACATACCGGCTCTCAAGACCCTGATTGACATGGCCCGCAAGAGCGAGGGCGCTTTCAAGGTGGCTCTTTCCCTGTCGGGCGTGGGCCTGGAGCAGCTGGAGCGTTATGCACCCCAGGTCATTGACCTGCTGCAGGAACTGAATGAGACCGGATGTGTGGAGTTTATCGCAGAGCCTTATTCACATGGTCTGGCATCGCTTGCCCCCAATGGCGAGCAGTCGTTCCGCGAGGA
>Ga0310696_10004032_pt1 | contig 18131 bp, 12 predicted proteins | sample AusTroGonzalo_MG_4_FD_203885 | JGI IMG/M metagenome (GOLD analysis project Ga0310696, IMG submission 203885) | Bovine rumen microbial communities from tropical cattle in Woodstock, Queensland, Australia - Gonzalo_02 (v2) (version 2) | ecosystem: Host-associated > Mammals > Digestive system >...
TGATGATGCCAGCTTCGTAGACCATTGCTTCGGCAAGAGTGGTCTTGCCGCTACCCGCACTGCCAAGCAGCGCGATGTTCTTGATTTCGTTTGTCTGATAAATCTTCATATCATTTAGGTTTTAGATGAATAATCTTGTAAAGCGGGCACTAAGGTAGGCATTTTTCGATAAATAGCCAAGAAAATCTTGGAAATATTAAACTAAATTAGTAATTTTGCATAAATTATGGCAGGAATCTACATTCATATCCCGTTTTGCAAGAGCCGATGTATCTATTGCGGCTTCTATTCGACCACGTCCCTCGAACTACGCCAGAGGTATGTCGAGGCGATATGTCGGGAGATGGAGATTAGAAATGAGAGGTCAGAGATAATTGATACGGTCTATCTTGGAGGTGGTACACCCAGCCAATTGACCATCGAACAACTGCGCCAACTCTTTATATATATAAATAAGGTGTATCCTCTCACCCCAAATATCTCACCACTTACCCCCGAAATCACCATCGAGGTGAATCCCGACGATGTCACCATTGAGTTTGCTGTTGCGTTAAAGCAACTCCCCATCAACCGTGTCTCGATGGGTATTCAGACCTTCAACGACCAACGACTGCAGTTCCTACATCGACGTCATACTGCCCAACAGGCCATAACCGCCATCGACACACTCCGTCAGGCTGGCTTCCAAAACATCAGCATCGATCTGATGTATGGTTTTCCTGGTAAAACGCTCAGAGACTGGGAGGCAGACATCGATGCAGCCCTGGCCCTCAACGTAGAACATCTCTCGGCTTACTGCCTGATGATCGAGGAAGGCACCCCGCTTCGACAATGGATAACGAACAATGGACAATGGATCATGGACGAGGAGTTGGAGCGGACAATGTATGAAATGCTCATTGACAAACTGACGGCAGCAGGTTATGAGCATTATGAGATATCGAATTTCGCCAGGAAGGGCTTCCGCTCTCGCCATAACTCCAGTTACTGGAATGGCACCCCCTATATCGGTCTTGGTGCTGCCGCCCACTCCTACGACGGCAGAAGCCGTTCATGGAATGTGGCTGACATCAACGCCTATATCAAAGGTATAGAACAAGGGAAGCGTATATTCGAAGAAGAATTACTCGACGATGATACCCGTTACAACGATACCATCACCGTCGCCTTGAGAACCAAAGAGGGCATCGACCTCAGTCTGCTCTCCAAGAAATACCAGTATTACTGCATGAAAAACGCCCGCCGTTACTTGAACGACGGGCTGTTAGAATTGTCCGCTGTAGGGGATTCGCAATCCCCCACCCTGCACCTCACCCGTCGCGGACTCTTCGTCAGCGACATGGTGATGAGCGATCTCATGATGGTCTAAACGCCATCGCCTTCTGCTGCGACAGCCTCTACGGCACCATCCTCAGCCACATTGAGCGAGTCGACCAGATTAGAGTCGACCACCTCCTCGTCCATGGTTGTCTCCTGATAGTTCCTAGGCACAGGACCATAGCAAGCCATGAAGATGAAGGGCGTCGCACCAAAGCCGAGCCATATCAGCCCCTTCGTGGAGACCCATCGCACAATCTGAATCATTTTCTTTTTCATATTGAATGACCTTTAGATAATTCTATTATCGCCCCAAAAGATAGCGCTCAGCGAGGATGGCAGCCTGACAGCCGCTGCCAGCAGCGACAACAGCCTGACGGAACACAGGGTCGGCACAGTCGCCAGCCACAAAGATGCCAGGAATCTTGGTCTCCGGGGTGCCGTTGATCTTCTTGAAATAGCCCACCTCGTCAGTCTCCAGCCAATCACGGAAGATGGCGGTGTTAGGCGTATGACCAATGGCGAGGAAGAAACCGTCGATGGCGATATCTACCAATTCTTCGTCAGGCTCACCCTTGCGCTTCACCAGATGAGCGCCCTCCACACCGTTCTCGCCAAAGAGTCCCAGCGTGTTGTGTTCGAAGAGGATCTCGATGTTCTCACGTTCCATCACCCGCTGTTGCATGACTTGAGAGGCGCGAAGGAAGGGCTTCCTCACGATCATATATACTTTCTTGGCCAGACCAGAGAGATAGAGAGCATCCTCGCAAGCCGTATCGCCACCACCCACAACAGCCACCGTTTTCTTGCGATAGAAGAAACCGTCGCAGGTAGCACAGGCTGATACACCCTGACCATTGTATTTGCGCTCATCGTCGAGACCAAGGTATTTGGCGGACGAGCCAGTGGCGATGATCACCGTATCAGCAGCAATCTCCTTGCCGTCATCAGCGGTGCAGACGTAAGGTGCCTTCGAGAAGTCCACCTTCACAATCTCGCCATCGCGGATATCGGCTCCAAAGCGCTCTGCCTGTTCACGGATCTCCATCATCATCTGGTTGGCATCCACACCCTGCGGATAACCAGGGAAATTCTCCACTTCGGTAGTCTGCGTCAGCTGACCACCAGGCTGTAAACCACAGTATTCTATCGGACTGAGATTGGCACGTCCGGCATAAATAGCAGCCGTATAGCCCGCTGGGCCGCTGCCGATAATCAAACATTTTGTCTGTTCCATATATTTTACTATTTTACCTTTTCACTTTTTCACCTATTCACTTCTCAAAATTCCTCAGTCCTTGATTAAGGAAATCCACGTAGGCAGAAACATCCTTGTTATGCCCACGACTGCCTGTGAGCGGTTTGCCAGTAGTGGGATCGACGGCCACATAGAAAGGCTGGGCGTTGGCACCAAACTTATGGCTCTGCAGATAGCTCCACTTGGCACCGACTGTGCGCAGAGTCTTTTGGTTGCCTTGGGCATCAGTGACCACCATCGGTTCCTTCAATGGCGTCTTGTCGTCAACATAGAGCGATACGAGCACATAGTCGTTCTTCAATTTCTTGGCCACACGGGGATCCGTCCAGACAGCACCCTCCATCTCACGACAGTTCACACAGCCATAGCCAGTGAAGTCGAGGAAAACAGGCTTGCCCAGCGAACGAGCTGTGGCCATACCCGACTCGTAGTCGTTGAACTCGGCCTCAATCACCTTCTCATTGAGGTTGAAGTCCTGTGTGCTGATGGGAGGTGCGAAGGCACTCACAGCCTTACAAGGAGCCCCCCACAGCCCTGGAACCATATAGACGGAGAAGGCAAACGATAACATACCAGCCAAGATGCAGATCACAGGCATCGGTTTGTGGAGGTCGCCCCCCACCTCATCCTCCTGGAACTTCAGCCAACCACAGAGGTAGGCCCCTAACATGGCGAAGATAACAATCCATAATGAGAGGAACACCTCGCGATCGAGGATATGCCAGCCGTAGGCCAGATCGGCCACGGAAAGGAACTTCAACGAGAAGGCCAGTTCTATGAAACCCAGCACCACCTTAATGGTTGTCATCCACGAACCGGATTTCGGAGCCGACTTCAGCCACGAAGGGAACATGGCGAAGAGGGTAAACGGTAAGGCCAGAGCCAAAGCGAAAGCAAACATACCTACGGCAGGAGCCAGCCAGTTGCCTGTCGTCGTGGTCTGCACAAGCAGCATGCCGATGATTGGACCTGTGCAGGAGAACGATACCAATACCAATGTAAAGGCCATCAAGAAGATGCTCACAAGACCACTTGTCTGCGATGCTTTCGTATCCACACTGTTCGCCCAACTATCAGGCAGTTTGATTTCAAACCATCCGAAGAAACTACAGGCAAAGACGACTAGCAACAGGAACAGGAACACATTGAACACAGCACTCGTCGAGAGCGAATTTAGCGTGTCTGAGCCAAAGATAGCCGTTACCAGCAGACCAAGTCCGACATAAATCACCATAATGGAGAGACCATAGGTAAAAGCATCACGGATGCCCTTCTTTCGATCGTTCTGCGAACATTTCAAGAAGAAACTGACCGTCATGGGGATGATGGGCCAGATACAAGGCATACACACTGCCGCCAGACCTGCCAAGAATCCCATGAGCAACAGCCACCACAGTGATTTCTCAGCCAAATCTTCGCCAGAGCCTAATGATTTCAACTCGTCAGTAACAGGGGCCCAGAGGTCTGTCTCAGAAGTGAGAGCTGAAAGGTCGGAAGTGAGAGATTCGACTGACGCGGAGTCAGAGGACATAACCTCCCCTTTTGCAGCATCAGACAATTGACTTCTATCTTCAATCTTCTTTTCATCAACATCCGACTTTTCACTATTCTCTTTACCTTTTTCACTTTGTATGGGACTCTTTCCCTGCTGTTTCAGCGCCACCTCCGATGGCGGCAGACAACTGGCATCGTTACAGGCACCATACTCCAGATAGCAATCGATATCATACTCGGGCTTAGTGAAGCGGATCTTTTGGATGAAGGTCGCCTCGTTCTCGAAGTACTTCAACTCCATGTCAAACAACTTGTCCATCTTCTTGATGACATGGCCCTTCGACGTCAGTTTGCCAACAGGCTCTGCGCCATCCATCTTTACCACATTAAATGTTGCCTCAATGGGACCGTCCTCACCAATATCCGTCGAATACACGTGCCACCCCTTGTCGATGGTAGCATGGAACACAATCTCCGCCTCAGCGCCGTTGCCAGTCTTCAGTTCCGACGTAAAGTGTACAGGATCAACCATCTGGGCATTCATCGCCAAGACAACCATCAGACCTATCAACGTAATTAGCGTCTTCTTCATACCTATTTTACTCATTCTGCTGCAAAATTAAACAAAAACGCCGATATATCAAAACGATTTGGGAAGATTAACATCGTCAGATGCTATCCTGGAGGGAGAGGCGGCGGAGGGCAAAGATGAAGTAGGCGATGAGCAGGGGGTAGCCTATATAATATAAGGTGGTGATGCTAAAGACGACGTAATCAACGGCACAAACGGCTGTCAAACCTCCGAGGTAGAGAACGGCACTTCCTAAAGGGAGATGCTTCGTCACATCATCGACAGTAGCGATGCCAACGATGATAATGGCCCAGACGGAGGTGACGAAGAGTCCCAGGTGGAGGGGCAGGCCGAAGGGATTGAGTGAGGGATGGTAGTAGAAATGGCGCCACGATTCAGGGCCGAAGAGTTGGATGGAGCTGTAGAGCACGGCAGAAGAGGCTACCAACAGACAAAGCGTCGTCGGATAGAACGATGGAATATCGTTGAAATGCACAATCTTCGCTCCACGTCGCATCAAACGGCGTACGCCATAAGCTGCTATAATGACCACACCAAAGGCAAGAAACACCAGCAGATGGACATTGGAAAACAAATCGATAAACTGACTGATGGGATCGTCAGGAGAGACCTTCGCCAGCAGTTCTTTCTCATGAATCCAACCAAAGGTGAGCTGATCGCGAGCCACCTTTACCCAAACAGAATCGATGGTATCGGAGGGAACGGTCATGATGTCAGCCACGACAATGCGCTCGTTTTTCCTTAAAGTGATAGAGTCCTTCTGATGTTCCTCACCAATAGACTCGATCTCAATACTAACCACCTCAGGTATCGCCATCGCCTCAGGCTGTTGAGCCACAACCACCAAGGAGTCGCCCGTTACAACGAAGTTGTAGTTCTGGGTATAGTGGTGGGTGGTGTAGAAAGAGATGGAATCGAGCTGTTGCTCCGTCAGGTTCCATGCATCGGGGGTAATGGGCCCACGATTGTAACAACTGACCAACAGAAGAGGAAAGATGAAAGTGAAAAGTGGAAAGAGAATACTACGACGCATAAACGTTCATCTGACAGTTTTTGCAGTCGAACTCAAGACGGAAGCGACGACCGTCGCCTAAGACGAGAGAGAGTGGTTCTTTCCATGTAGGACGCTGGCCACCATGTTTGACGCAATAACCCAAGGCGTAGCGGATGCAATGGCGGCACTGCATGATGGGGCCGTTACCACCTTTCAGTTCATAGGCAGACAAGTCTTTGGCACCATAGAACTGCTGGGAGAGGCGGTTAGATATATTATATAAATAAGTATAGGGGTATCTAGGGGGAAGACTTCCTTTGTTCAGACCACCCCTACCCCCTCCTAACTTAGGAGGGGAAGAAGTTACACTTAAGGATACCAATTTCTCTACCAACGAGCGACGCATCTCTGAGAGGATGTTATTGGGAATGAAATAGTTGAAATCATCAGGGATATCCACCTCTGAACAACTATAGATCGTTTCGCCCAACTTGGACAGCTGACGGATGATGTTCTCATGAGGAGGTTTTTGGGCTAGGATATGATCAGCGCTGAAATGAATCTTATGATTCTCGGCAGAAAGCTCAAAACCATCGTCGACAGCACGAAGGGAGAGACGAATGGGAATCTTGCGCTCTGAACTGGGTTTGGAGAGGATGCGTTCTTGTTCCTGATCACTGTTGCGATAGAGTGGCATACCAGGACGAAGTTCCCGAGGCATGCGGTAAGGCCAGATGCGATTACCCTGTACACGATTGGCTCGGAAGCCTTCCAACTGATGGTTGGCATTGATAAAACACAGCCCGTCGCCATTGGCAAAGTTGGCGACGCCTGCCACATTGAAAGAGTCGCCACGCAGTTCTTTCACCGTTCCAACATATTCGCCTATGGCCTTCGGCGTATCGAAAGAGGCGATATCGGGTTGACGACCATGCAAGAAATAAGTGGTATAACCACGATTAAAAGTCTTCCGCAAGTCGGGGGTAAAGGTGTATCGGCACTCCCCCCGAGAACTGCGACAATACTTATCGGGATAGCGCTTGATGATCTCGTTGAGTCGCTGACTATAGGCGGCTGTGACATTCTTCACATAGCCGATATCTTTGAGACGACCCTCTATCTTAAAAGAGGTGGCACCAGCCTCGATGAGTTCGAGCAGGTGGTCGCTCTGATTCATGTCTTTCAGGGAGAGCAAATAACGATCGTGCTCCACTTCCCTACCCTCGTTGTCGACTAATGAGAACTTCATCCGACAGAACTGCGCGCACTCACCACGATTGGCACTCCGTCCGAAGCAATACTGCGAGGCATAGCAGAGGCCAGAGTAACTGACACAAAGGGCACCATGCACAAAAACCTCCAGTTCGACATCAGGCACTTCCCGATGAATCTCTGCAATCTCTTCGACAGAGAGTTCTCGGGCCAAAACCACCCTTGAGAAACCTAAGTCACGTAACCAGCGTACCTTCTCTGGGGTACGGTTATCGGTCTGGGTAGAGGCATGCAAGTGAGAGGTGAAAGAATACTCTTCCATCAGCTTTAGGACGGCCATGTCCTGAACGAGGATGGCATCCACTCCAATCTCCTGCAGGTCGTGCAGAAGCTGACGGGTGTCATCAATCTCATCATCATAGAGGATAGTATTGACGGTCACATAGACCTTCACACCAAAGGGACGGGCATACTCGCAGAGTTGTCGGATATCGTTGATACTGTTGCCTGCCGCAGAACGCGCTCCGAAGCGTGAGGCTCCGATATAGACGGCGTCGGCGCCATGGTCGATGGCCGCCATGCCGCAAGCCAGGTTCTTGGCAGGAGCCAACAGTTCAAGTGATGTCATCGATATTATATGGTGTCTCCTGATAAACGTAGTAGTTCACCCAGTTTGTATAAAAGAGGTTCGCATGCGAGCGCCAAGTGACCATCGGTGGATTATTAGGATTGTCATTCTTGTAATAATGCTGCGGTGGGGCCACATCCTTGCGGATATCCTTATCACGCTTATATTCATTGTCGAGTGTGTTCGGAGCATACTCTAGATGTCCTGTGATGAAGAACTCACGACCACCACGAGCCATCACGATACTCACGCCACACTCCTCCGACTCGGCAATCAGTGTTAAGGCAGGATTGGCGAGAATGTCCTCACGACGAATCTCGGTATGACGACTGTGAGGCATCATAAACTCATCATCGAAACCACGGAAGATGGGTAGTTTCGGATCCAAAGGCTTCTGCGGGAAGATGCCGAACATCTTCATCGGCAGTGGATACTTGGGTATTCCATAGTGGAAATAGAGTCCTGCCTGGGCAGCCCAACAGATATATAAGGTACTGGTGACGTGGGTCTTAGCCCACTCAAAGATATCGGTAATCTCATCCCAGTAACTCACCTCCTCGAACTCCAACTGCTCCACCGGAGCACCTGTAACGATCATACCGTCGTATTTCTCATTACGCATCTCGGCAAAGTCGCGGTAGAACATCATCATGTGCTCTATCGGCGTATTCTTCGGTGTATGACTCTTCAGTTTCATAAAACTGATATCCAACTGCAAGGGTGTGTTAGAGAGCAGACGGATCAGGTCTGTCTCGGTCGTAATCTTCAACGGCATCAGGTTCAGGATGGCAATCCTCAACGGACGGATATCCTGTGAATGAGCCCTGGTGTCATCCATCACGAAGATATTCTCATGCTTCAACAGGTCTATGGCTGGAAGCTTATCTGGTAATCTTAATGGCATTTATATATTTACTTTTTTCTATTTTACTTTTATCACACAACAAGAGACATTATCGATACCACCTGCCTCGATGGCTGCGTCGCAAAGAGTGTCGGCATCGACATGCTGTTCCATGAGAATACTAATCTCCTCGTCTGAAAGCATATCAGTCAGTCCATCGCTGCAAAGTATGTAGATGTCGCCAGAAAAGACATCATCCGTCATCTGTACCATGTCGATATAAGAGGAGACACATCCCCCACCGATACAGTTGGTGATGATATTCTTTCGCTTTTCTCCAACGACCATATTACTCAACGAGTGGTCTGTCGTCAACTGAACCAACTGGTGGTTGCGGAAACGGTATAGCCGGCTGTCGCCACAGTTCATGGAGTAGAAGTCGTGGTTGTAATAAGTGAAGCCTACCAAGGTTGTTCCCATACCCTTGAACTGCTCGTCGGCACGACCTTTCGACGCAACATAGTTGTTGATGGATTCCAGCCACCCTACGATAGCCTCATTAAAATCGCCAGCAGACAGGCAGGATGGTATGTCAAAGAAAAAATACTGGAGGTTATGGAGAACGTCGTCGCTAGCGATGTCGCCACGATTATGGCCTCCCATGCCGTCGGCTACTGCTACCATCAGTCGATCATCACCGTCCAACACAGCCTGTTTCCTATAATAGTCATCGCGGATAAACTGGTTATCCACTAATATCATGTCTTCATTCTGGCTTCTCACACAGCCGGTCCTACTGGCTGCAGATATATCTAATTCTATCATCTGTTTTTATCTTATAATAACCTGCAGATTAACATTGGCGATCGTCAGGATGTCCCCGTTGTTCAATGTCATATCCACATCTGGTTGTATCTGGCGTTTGTTCAGCTTCGTACCGTTAGAGGAATGTTTGTCTACGACACACCATCCTGTTCCGGGATTATATTTCAACTGGGCATGAACACCAGAGACGTATGCTTGTTTCTCAAAGAATTGTGTATAGGGTCCTCTGCGACGACCGATAATGGCACCGTTCATAGCCACAATCCTGATATTCAGGTTGTCGTTAGCCAGCGTCAGCATTGGCATGCCTCCTTCCGAAACACCAGGATTTGAGATATCCTGTCTGATAGATCCGTATGTGGCAAATCCTACAGATGCGATACTCGTCGCCATCGACACTTGGGTCCCTTGGCCAGGAGGCACCATCAGTCCTCCGCAATAGGTACAACGTCGGCCAACACCTACTCGTCCGCACTGGTTACAGTACAGCAGAGCCTGACCACACTGATCACAATATCGGGAGTCGTCGTCTATCTCTTCCTTACAACTCGGACAAATTATCATATTTTCTTTTTTACCTTTTTACTTCTTCACTTTTTCACTTTTCCACGGTCCCTGAGCCTGTCGCGCTCGGCTTTGCCGCTTGCTACCGAAGGGACGCAAGAAGGGTTCACCTTTATCATATATCTTCCGGCAGAATGAGTTGATAAGATTCCTTGGTCAGCTGATCTGACGGATACTGCGACACACGGACAGACAGTTTCTGAATGGTCGCGTCAAGCAGATTCCGCATCTCACGGGCATTACCCCATGACTCATTCTTAGCGAGCACCATTCTGTAGATTGTATCGAGTGCCTTGTACTCTGCCTGCGGCGAGAGTGTATATTGATCTTTCTGCGCCATCTGTTTGAAGATAGCCAGCAGTTCGTCTTCATTATAGTCGTCGATATGGAGCTTATGGGTAAAGCGACTCGCCAGCCCCGGGTTCGTCTGGAGGAAGGTCTCTATCTTATCCTTATAGCCGGCAGCGATCACCACAAACTTACCACGGTCATCCTCCATCCGCTTCATCAGCGTGTCGATGGCTTCCTTACCATACTGGTCAGTACCTTCGCTGAGGGTGTAAGCCTCGTCGATGAAGAGGATACCGCCGATAGCCTTGTCACAGACCTTGTTTACAATCTTCGGTGTCTCACCCATGTACTTACCGACCAATGTGGCACGGCTCACCTCCATAACACGAGATGTAGGCAGGATGTCCATCGCCTGGAGAATCTCACCCATCTTCCTGGCTATACTGGTCTTACCCGTTCCCGGATTACCTGTCAGCACAAAGTTCATCGCCATCTGCTGAACCTTTCCGGCACCCATGGCAGCACGCTGCTTCATAAACATGCTCTGTACGGCCAGACGACGGATGGAGTTCTTAACAGACCGCATACCCACAAACTCGTCGAGCTCGTTGAGCACCTCATCGAGCGGACGGGCTGCCTCATTCTGAGCCATAGGCAGGTCGTCGGTCGTCAGACTGTACATATCACTCTCATGGAAACCGGGATCGTTCATCAGTTTCACCAGACGCTGGCTCTGACGCTCGACTGCCTCGTCGAACACCCTTCTGGCTTCACGGGCATTGCCGAAGTTCTTGTCACGGCGCAGGTAGAGTTGTTCGAACTGACGATGGATAGCAGACTTGGTGTCCTCGTCGATCTTGAAGTTCTTGCCCTCTGCCAAATGGAGGAATATCTCCGTCAGTTCGTCGGGGGTATAGTCGTCGAAATGAATGGTCTGAGTGAATCGGCTCTTCAGTCCAGGGTTCGAGTCGATAAAGTCGTGCATCTGGTCGGTATAGCCTGCCACGATACAGATGAACTTTCCGCGATCGTCCTCCAATCGCTTCAGCAACGTGTCGATGGCCTCTGAGCCGAAAGTGTCACCGTCGCCCGACTTCAACGTATAGGCCTCGTCGATAAACAGCACACCGCCCATCGCCTGGTCTACTAACTGGTTCGTCTTGATGGCCGTCTGTCCGGAGAAACCTGCCACCAGCTTCGAACGGTCTGCCTCCACCAGCTGTCCCTTTGCCACAATACCTAAGGTCTTGAAGATCTCTGCCATGATACGAGCGACGGTGGTTTTACCTGTGCCGGGATTACCGGTAAAGACATAATGCTTGCCCTGGAAAGTATTGGTCTCACCACGCTTGATTTGCAGGTTCAGGAAGGATGCCAGGTTCGACACTTCCTTCTTCACAGCATTCAGACCCACCAGACCATCGAGTTTCGCCAGACAGTCGGAGATGTCCACCGACTTGGGAGCCTCGTAAGGAATATCCTCCACCGTGATGGTCATCAGTTCCTCGTTCGTCATATTGGCGATGCTTGCACCCTGCAGACGCTGTGCCTGTTTCTTACAGATCTGGTCGAAGAGTGAACGCATCGTACGGCCGTTGGCAAAGTCCTTATCACGAGATTCGTACATCTCCGTAATCATCTTCCTAGCCAGTTCTTCACCTTCTTTCGAGAAGATATATTTCTTGTCTTTGGCAAAGACCTGCATGATCTCGAACAACTGGTCAGGCGTGTAGTCCTTGATATCGAGGAAATAGTTGAATCGACTGCGGAATCCCGGATTGATACGGAAGAGGTTCTCCATCTCCATCCGATAGCCGGCAGCGATGACAATGAACTTACCACGATCATCCTCCATCCGCTTCATCAGTTTCTCCAGAGCCTGTGCCCCCTGATTGTCACGTTCTCCCGAGGCATTCAAAGGCGCCAAGGTATAAGCCTCATCCACAAAGAGGATACCACCCATCGCCTTGTCACACAGACGGTCGACGACCTTGGGTGTCTCTCCCTGATAGGGACTCACCATCTTCGCACGGTCCACCTCAACGACATGGCCGCTATCGAGGTAACCCACTGATGCAAGAATCTCACCCAACTTCCTGGCGATGGTGGTTTTTCCTGTTCCGGGATTACCAGTCAGGATAATGTGCATCGACATCTTCTCCTGTTCTCCCAGACCACGTTCGGCTCTCTGCAAAGCATTCTGCACCGAGTATGCCATCTCACGGACGGCACTCTTCACCTCGTCCATGCCAATAAACCTGTCGAGATCCTTCAGGATGTTATCGACAGTCCGTTCCTCAGGCACATAACCCTTGATATCATCACGTTCCACCTGCGAGGCATCGGCCCCACGACTGATGAACTGTGTGAAGATATCCTCGGCGGTTTTATTGGCCAAATGGCCATTGCCAAAGAGTTCGTCCTTGGTCTTAACCTGATATTTGAAATAGCGCGAGAGCTGGTGCTCAGCCTCCTGCGAGAATTTGGTGATGCCATATTTCGTCCGCAGGTTCATCTTACAGATATCCGTCAACTCATGATAACCTGGTGTGGGAAGACGGAAGGTGTATTTGAAACGGTTGACGATGGCAGGATTACTCTCAAGGAAATCCTCCAGGCCTTTCGTCAGTCCGGAGATAACCACGATGGGATTATCCTCCCACTTGTCCATCTCCACGAAGAGCTTATCAAGGGGATTCACCTGGTTGGAATACTTGTCGGGCAGGAGCTTCTGTACATTGTCGAAGAACAATATGCCTCCCTTGGCCTTCTTGATATTATCGTCCCATTTGTCCACAAACCGTTGATAGTCCACAGCGTCGACCATCGTCAGTTTCGGTTTCTCTATGATCTTGTGTTTATAGAAATAGTCACGAAGAATCTCGGCCAGCATGGTCTTACCCGTTCCTGTCTCACCAATGACAATGATATTGATGGAGATTCGGATATTAGCGATGTCCCTGCGGGTCTGGAGATAGGTGTAGGTGTTGACGATGGTCTTCAGCTGTCGCTTCACATCATCAAGTCCTACCAGCCTGTCAAGCAAGTCCTGATTGGCAAGCGGGCGTCCACACCACTTGCAGAACTTCGCTACGCTTCTGTTTTCCTTATGACAATTCTCACAAACCATTATTCCACATCTTTCTGTAACTGCCTCATCAACTCCGTAGGAGATTTCATCTTACTGGAATTCGGATTACTGACATTCATCAGAGCCGGACTGAAGATGATGAAGTTAAGCACGAATATTAGAGCCATGATACTCCACAGCACATAATGAAGCACACTCTCACCACTGATGGAACGCACCTGATCGGTCACGTCATTCAACATGCCGAACTTAGAACCATTAAACCTATACGACTTCGTCTTGAAGGTATAATACAACGGTTCCAGCAACGTCGACTTGATATCATCGTCGAGTACCTCAGAAATCAGTTTGCTGTCAGCCTTCTCATCACCACGGAAGTCGGTCAGATGACATATCAACATATATGCCAAGGTGATCAGGATGATAGCGATATTGAACAGACTGGGATGCGACTGTCCGAAATACTTCAATATAATAATAGGTATAAACGACGATAACGCACCCAGGATGCCCCATAGACATGAGAACAAGAAGTCATAGCCCCGGAAATAGGCTCTGGTGCCGACGATGATAGCCGTCATACCACCCAAAGGCAAACCGATACACAATGCCGTATGGGTAAGCAGGTAGGTGCGATCCTTGACACCGATGAAGAGCACCAGGAGAATCCAGATGCCACACAACGAATAGAACACCGTCCGCCACAGGCTCTCCCTGCGCTTGGCCCGCTGCCAATTCTCACGCACGCTTCTCACCCTATTCGTCGTCTCCTCACAAGCATTGACAAATCGTTTATAATAAGGATAGGTGACATCAATCTCACCCAACACGTTCAACCATTTCTCCATAGACCTCTCACAAGAGTACTCTTCTGAGAAATCGGCCATGGGATTCTCATGATAGAATACCGACAGCCACTGGGCAAAAGAGCCATTGCGGATCTCATTACGGACCTGCGTATTGTTGTTAATCTTCAGATTCAGTCCGTCAGTAAACTGTGTTCCATCGGGCATCACATACACTGGCGGCACACCAAGGATACGGCAGAATCGATAGGCAGCCGTCTTATAGTCATTGAGTCCCACACGATCACGGTTCTCTTCGCTCTTCAAGTCGAAGCAACGGTTATACTCACTGAGAACTTCCGTCCATCCGTGTAACTGGGCATAATAACTGAAACGGCCATCCAGTTCTGTCAGGTCACTCATCTCCTCACAGAACGCCTTATTATCCAAATGTTGAGCCTGCTTCAGTCGTTCATTTAAGAATTCACCAATCTGGGCTGGTGTAAATGCCCGCTTCAGGTCGTAGGCGGCATCACGGTCCAGGTTATACAGCACCTTATAGGCCAGTGCCTTTGAATAGGGCTGATCCTTGGTCAGGATTCTCAAGCTCTCGCAGGCCATCCGGTCCTCATGACTATACATCCACGACAACAGACGACCATCCGTCAGACTGTGCCAATCATCCTCTGTCAGATTCTCTTTACCGAAGGTTCTCACGATCTCCTTTAATGTAGAAGAGGGATATCTCGACAGGAACGGGATCTCAGGATCAATCTCAAAGGCCGTCCTAATGATAGCCACCCGGATCTCGGGAGCATCGACCTCAGTGAAGTAAGAACGGATACGCTCCACATTACACTTCGTATGTGACTCCATATACAAGAACAAGCTGTCGTTCGGATTAGTCAGCAAGAAGCCGTAGTCCTTCTGATAACTCAGCAGGGAGATGGCTATGCTGTGTACGTCGTCACACAGGTTTCCTTTGACATCCTTATAGGGGTAAGTCGGCTCCATGGCGTAAATCGCAGCCATCAGACCGGCCCGCTGGTCGACAGGATAACGGTTTACAACGATATCCCTGACGATGGTGCTCAGTTTCTGGTTGCCGCACGACTCCAGCCACGAACTGATTCGACCATTATAGAGATAACCCATAGCCAACTTCTCATTGTCGAGGAGCATGGGTATCAGTTCATGGATGTTGTCAGCCACGAGGTTACGGTCGGGATCGACGATAAAACTCTTGTATTTCAGGAATGGCGAAGACAGGTCGACCTGCGGCGATCCGCCCAGGAACCACTCCTCTACCTGCTCATATCCCCAGCGCTTGGCGGGGTTCACAACGGTCAGTCCCTGTACAATCAGTCTGACACGTTCGGGCAGTTCGTTCATATGAGGAATGCGACCTTCGTTCTTCTGTCGCATCATCACACGTTCGTTGGAACTCATGGGCGACTCTCCCAGCCACAGCGTCATCAGGGTAATACCCAATGAATAGTAATCGGCAGCAGGCGATACCTCTACCATACCGTCGATCACATCGGCATACATCTCCGGTGCAGCATAGATGGGGGTACGGGCCTGAGTGGTCTTATGGGCCTTGCCGTCCTGATCCAGCATGCTCGATATGCCGAAATCACCCAGCACCAGTTCCGTATGCTCCTTATCGCGGAAGAAGAAGTTGCTGGGTTTCACATCCTTATGCAGGATATTGCTCTGGTGACAATAGGCCAGGGCTGCGGCTCCCTGCAGGGCAATACGACGGAACTTGTCAATGTCGCCATTCAGGTGATACTGCGACAAGGTGCCACCGCTCAGGTATTCCATCAACTCGTAATAACGGTGCTTGCCTTCGACGTAGGTCTTACCGTAGTCGTAGACCCTGACAATCAACTCAAAGCCGAAGTTAAAGACAGTCTGAAGAATCTTCCTGTTCACATTGAAGTTAGGATAATAGATCTTCAACACAAAGGTCTGATCATCATGTTCCACCAGGAACACCTGTGCCTCTCCGGAATTATCACTCAGGATGCTCACCCGACGATAGTTGACACCTTTCAGAATGAAACACTCATCAGTGATATTTTCATCCATGGCGACAATACCGTCAGCCCGGGCCGTACCTTCGATGACAGACAACTCTGGTTCGACGGTTGCAGGCCGCATCGTCGAATCACTATCACGCCGTAACGTTATATCCCTCTGATCCTGGGACTCCGGGTCCATGGTTCTTTCAGTATTCATAGTAGTTACATATCGTCTTTAATAACCTTTTTCACGTCTTTGCCAAGGATGATCCACTTGCCACCCAACTGCGGTTTAGCACAACCACAGGGACTGGAGTGCAGGGCGTGCTTATAGTTGCACTCCCAAGCCAGTCTGACACCATATGGCCGGCAAGCCATCGCATAGTTGCGTACCTGAGCCGGTTTGGGCTGTGGCACCTGTACCATCTTATCAAGAAGGGCTGCAATCTTTTCGAGACGCTCCTTTTTCTTGGCATCATAATCTTCCTTGCTCAACCGTTTATTCTCGGCATCGGGAATCACCGGATTAGAAACGCCACGGTCTTGGGCCAAGAGCGAGAGTACCCTCTCACGCAGCTTGATGTTCCGCTGATCCTTCAGAATATCGCGTTCCGACGAATAAGGAATCGACTGCTCCAGCTGCTGAAGGTCGGTAGCCAACTGCTGCAGTTCCTTAAACTCCGGCAACTCATGGATCTGCACCATCAATTGTCGAGCCTCTTCGGTCAGCGGCGTACCACACTGCTTGCAGAACGAGAAGTCGTTCAGCGTATGGCACACAGGACAAATGATACCACCTCTCGGACTACCGCACTCAGGACAGAACGCATCGTTGCCTGAGAGACTTGCACCACAGAATGAACAGACATCCTGACGAATGTATCTGCGACACGACTCGCAGAAGTCGGCATCAGGATCGAGTTCTGCTCCACAGTTCGGACAGGCCGTCTTGCCAATAGGATAGCCACACGATGCACAATACACAGCCTCGGGCTCGTTCATCGCTCCGCAATTGGGGCATTCGACACCGACGGCAGCCTGCATCTGCATCTGCTGCTGGGCATATGGTTCAGCATCATGAGTCAGACCGATCTCCTCACGCTGCATCTCCAGCATTCCATCACTGTTATTTTCCGGGTTGAGTGTAATATCTTCGTCCATATCTATTTGGCATTTTACATTAAGTTAGGTGCAAAGATAGCAAAAAAAACTTAACTTCCAAAAAAAACCGCCGTAAATTTACATTTACGACGGCATTTTATGCTAAAAAGTCCAATTTTTACCACAACTGGAGGCGTTCTGACTCTGGAATGAACATCTTATCGCCTTCTTTCACACCAAAGGCCTCGTACCAGGCATTGATATGCGGAAGAGCACCGTTGACACGCCAACGACCCAGTGAGTGGGGGTCGCTCTTCGTACGATTACGGATCTCCTCTTCGGTGATATTGCCAGCCCAGACACCAGCATAGGCATGGAAGAAGCGCTGATCAGCGGTCAGACCGTCCTTCTCACCCAAAGGCTGACGCTTCGTGGCATTCTTATAAGCGGTATAAGCTACCTGCAGACCACCGTGATCTGCCAGGTTCTCTCCCAACGTCAGACGACCGTTGGCCTTCAGGTCGGGCAGCACGTCGATGGCTGAGAAGAAATCTGCATACTTATCCGTACGAGCTGTAAAGTTCTTTCCGTCTTCTTCCTTCCACCAGTCGTGCATGTTTCCATCCTTGTCGAAGCGACGGCCCTGATCGTCGAAACCATGGGTCATCTCGTGGCCGATTACTACACCAATGGCACCATAGTTGAAGGCATCATCGGCACTCATGTCGAAGAACGGATACTGTAGGATACCTGCGGGGAAGCAGATCTCGTTGGTCGTGGGGTTATAATAGGCATTGACGGTCTGTGGCGTCATATACCAGTCGTCGCGATCAACGGGCTTACCTACGGTATGATCCAGTCTCCAAGCGTTCCAGAACTTAGCACACTCCTGCATGTTTTCGTAATAAGATTTGGTAGGATCTATCTGAAGCTTCGAGAGATCCGTCCACTTATCGGGATAGCCCACCTTTACATAGAACGTGTTCAGTTTCAGCAGGGCGTTCACCTTCGTAGAGTCGTCCATCCAGTCCTGGGCAGCGATACGCTCGCCGAGGGCAATCTGGAGGTTCTTGATCAGCGTTATCATACGCTGCTTGGCAGCCTCGGG
>Ga0310696_10004033_pt1 | contig 18129 bp, 14 predicted proteins | sample AusTroGonzalo_MG_4_FD_203885 | JGI IMG/M metagenome (GOLD analysis project Ga0310696, IMG submission 203885) | Bovine rumen microbial communities from tropical cattle in Woodstock, Queensland, Australia - Gonzalo_02 (v2) (version 2) | ecosystem: Host-associated > Mammals > Digestive system >...
AATCCGTCACAAAAAACTCTTTATTATCATCCAGATTGCAAAGATGATGTTGAAATTCCAATGTCAACATTTATGAAATTTATGGGTATATATTTATCTGAGGGTGATTGTAGTAATAAAAGTAATGCTGTTAGAATACATCAGAAAAAAGAAAACATTTGTGAATTAATAGAAGAAATGATGAATGAATTACCATTTAAATATTCTGTTAATGTAAGAAAATGTGATAGTAAAAAGGTGTTTGTTATTTATGATCCAAGATTACATGAATATGTTTCTAAATTAGGAAATTGTTACACAAAATATATACCAACCGAATTAAAACAGCAATCTAGAGGAAACTTGCGAATACTATATAATTGGTTTGTATTAGGTGATGGAAGAGTTCGTGGTGATAAAAAGACAAAAAGTCAAACATTAAGTGACGATGTTTTCTCTTCTTCTAAGCAACTTATATTAGACTTAAATGAAATCCAATTAAAAATTGGATATAATGGGGTATATCATGTAGAAGAAAGAAACAATGATAGATTTATAAATGAACGTTTAATTGAAGGAAAAAAATGTAAACCATTGCATTTTACGTTCCGTTCATTAAGTGAGAATATTTACCTAGATAAAAGATTTATACAAATCAGTAAAGAACATTACAAAGGACAGGTACAATGTATTGAACTTGACAAAAACCATACATGGTATGTCATGTCAAACGGAAAATGCCACTGGACTGGTAACTGTAATCACCCAGAATCTAGTTCAATAGACCTGGGTCGTATTTGTATGAACATTGTAGAATTACATTGGGTTAATCATACATTGGTTGGAAAATTGGAGTTGCCAATAACAGAAGGATTTAGAAAATTTGGTATTGTATCAACACTTGCTGATATGGTAGCACAATGGTTAATTTCTGGATTGAAGATCGGCGTATCTTCAAGAGGACTTGGTACCGTATCACAAATGGGCGGAAAAGTAGTTGTCAATGATGACTATGAAATCGTATGTTGGGATGTTGTTGCTCAACCATCAACACCTAATGCCTGGATTGATATTGACGAAAAAAATCTACAACCATATGTTGAATCAAAAGATGATAGTGATAAACAGGTTGTAATCGAAAATAAATTCAAGAAATTTGAAAATTGGTTAAACGATTAAATTATGAAATTAAACGAGAGTCAATTAAGGGAAGTTATTCGCGAAACAATAGTAAATATTTTCGAGAGTATGGACGAAAAGGCTGTTAGTAAAGCCCAACAAAGATTCTTTGGTATGGTCCACGCGGTACAAAAAGGTGAATTAGATTCAGACGAGGTTGGTGATTCTGTGAACAAAGCAGCAAAAAGTATGACAAAAAAAGATGTTAAAGATTTTGCTAAAACAAAACATAAGGGATTACCTAATCACGTAAATGAAGAACAATTAAGTGAACGCAATAATAGACCATTCTATGATTATGCTGAAGAATATATGAAAAAGAATGGAAAAAAATTGCCAGACGATACGATAAGAAATGCGGCAGAAAAAAATGATAAAAGATTTCATGAAAGAAATCGTTTAAATAAAAAATAATAAAAAAATTGAAAAATAATGCTTTTTTTCTAACTAAAAAGTATCTTTTTCAGTTTAATACGTATTTATTAGTAAAAATAACACTAATTTTTTAAAAAATTAAAAAAATAATATGGCAAAGAAAAATAATACGGCAGAAAAAACAATTCTAGATGCTGAGAAAATTACTGCAGCACTAAAAGAAGGAACCGAAAAGCAATTACGTAGCCTTATGAGCGAAGCCATTTCAAATCTTATCAAAGAAGATGCTGATTTGGATGAACCAAAAGACGAAGTACCTGCTGAGGACGATAGTTATGAAGTAGAAGATGTTGATGCTGAAGGAACTCCAGCCAATGACGATGCTCACGTAGACGAACCAGAAGGTGAACCAGAAGGTGACGCTGCAGGTGAGGGCGAGGATGCTGCTGAAGGCGGCGACGCTGACGACGAATGGTCAGACTTGGAGCAATATAAAGTAGGCGACAATGATTATGATTTCACTGGCGTGGATGGAGAGACTGCTCTCAAGGTCTTCAATAAACTCGGTGATGATGACGAAATCTTCGTAACAAAGACAGAAGATGGAAATTACGAGTTTAAAGATGATGAGACTGGCGCAGAATATGTGATCGAACTTGACCCTGAAGGTAATGATGCCGATGCTGATGCCGAAGGTTCTGATGATTTTGAATTTGACCTTGGTGGTGATGAGGGTTCAGATGGTGATGCTGATTTTGACATCGAACTTGACGACGAACCAGTAGAAGGTGGAGATGAAGAATTAGAAATTGAACTAGGCGACGACGATGACGAGGAACTTAATGAAGAGAACCTTGGTTATACAGATTCTTATCAGAAAGACGTATTTGACAAGAAGTTCAATATGTCTGAACCCGCTAACAAAACAGCAACTAATGACTGGGATGAAGGTGCTCCTAAGGGTGCTGAAAAACCATGGGCTGGTAAAGGTGATCCTAAACCTTTCGAACAGAAAGTAAATGAAGGTGAAGCATGTCCAAAATGTGGTAAAACACCATGCGAATGTGGTAAGGGTGAAGAACAAGAACTTGAAGAAGCAACAACAGTTGGTGGCGCAGTTCAACAACACTCTACAGCAAAAACACACCAACCTAACAACAGAAAAGAAGAAGGTCCTGGTAAAGTAAAACATCACGTTTCTACTGCAGGTGAAGGTTTTGAGGTTCAGGTTAACGAATCTAAAATGAAGAAAATCGTTGAAGCAGCAAAAGCAATTCAAGCCGAAAATAAATTATATAAAGAACAAATTGAGAAAATTAAGAAGTCACTTTATGAGGCTGCTGTTCTTAATGTAAATCTTGGTAAGATTGTTTCTCTATTTGTTGAAAACACAACAACTCCTGCTGAGAAGAAGTCTATTATCGAACGTTTCAACGGTGTTAAGACATTGAAGGAAGGTAACGATCTTTATGAGTCAATCAAGAAAGAACTTAACGGTGCTACAAAGTCTGGTGCTATCGTTGAAAGACAGATTAGTATGGCTCCTTCTCTAAACGAGACAACAATTTACACACAAAACAACCCATCATTAGATTTGATGAGTCGTATGGATAATATTGAAAAATATTACAGACAATAAAAAGAATAATAAAAAATATAGAAAATAATAGAAAAATATGATTACAAATTTCTTACATCAGGGCCAGGTTGGTGATATCGCTACTGGCAAACAGGCTGAGGCACGTAAGTTCATCTGCGAACGTTGGGAAAACCTTGGCTTTACTAAGGGATTCAATGGACATCTTAAAGATAATATGGCCATTCTCTTCGAGAACCAGGCTTCACAACTTCTTAAGGAAGCAACTGATTCTTCAAACAGCGGTTCTTTCGAAACCGTAGTATTCCCACTTGTACGTCGTGTATTCTCACGTCTTTTGGCTAACGACATCGTTTCTGTACAGGCTATGAACATGCCAATCGGTAAGTTGTTCTTCATCCTTCCTGTTACTAGCGAACGTAAATGGGAAAAAGACCTTGAAACAGGCGAAATCACAGGTTCACACTATGGCCTTATGGGCTACGACCGCGTAGAACGTAACGGTTCAGAACCAGGCGAGGATCCAGTTATCCGTCAACGTTATTACCTACCTGACGAGGTTGTAAACTTCGTTGAATCAGGTGACGTTAAGGTTGGTCCTGCTGTTGTTAAGTACTTCAAGAAGTCTCTTTATGACTTATTCTACAATGACGGTCTTTTCGATCAGTCTAAGGGTAAGATCCATATCAAGGTTGGTTCACTTCAACCAGCAAGAATTATGTTCAATGGCGATATGCAAACATCTGGCGTAACAGTACAGGTTTGTGGTATTGACAAAACAGTTCGTAACATCCTTGTAGAAGTTTCTGGCTTCTCAGAGTTCAATAAGGGTAAACTTATCGGTCCTGACGGCAACGAAATGGACACAGAAGCCTTCCTTGCTTCTCTTAAGGTTATCACTCTTAGCGGTTTCACATCAGTTGACACTGAAGATTCTGCAAAGACTGCTGAATATAAGGCTTATGAACCAGTTCCTTTCCGCTGCGTAACACAACGTTATGGTAAGGGTCTTGTAGAATACGGAAGCGTATGTGACAAGAACGGTAAGATCTATCTCGAACTTGATCTTGCTAAGCCAACTAGAAAGGCACAAGAAACTATGGACGGTTGGATTGGTGTTGATCCAGCACAAATTGATTCAGACAATCTTGACTCACTATTCCAAGTAGCATGGGCTGAGTACGATTCTCTTGAACTTGAAACAGAAATCGGTGAAGTTTCATTCAAACTTTCTGACGTAACTGTTTCTGTAGAAGAAAGAAAACTTCGTGCAACATGGTCTCCTGAAATGGCTCAAGACGTTGCTGCATTCCACAACATCGACGCTGAAGCAGAATTAACAGCCATCCTTTCTGAGCAAATCGCTGCAGAAATCGACCGTGAAATTCTTCGTGACTTACGTAGTTCTTCACCATGGCAACTTCGTTGGGATTACAACGGCTGGCGTAGACAAATGGCCTTCTCTACTAACTACACACAGAAGGACTGGAACCAGACATTCATGACACTTATCAACCAGATTTCTGCTCAAATCCACAAAGCAACTCTTCGTGGTGGTGCAAACTTCGTAGTTGTATCAACAGAAATTTCTGCTATGTTAAATGACCTTGAATACTTCCACGTAACAGACGCTAACGCTGAAGCAGTTAACTACTCTCTTGGTATCGAGAAGATTGGTGCTCTTCAAGGCCGTTACACAGTATACGTAGATCCTTATTCACCAGCATGGTCATGTATCATGGGTCACAAGGGCGATAGCCTTCTTGACACTGGTTACATCTACGCTCCATACGTACCAATGCAACTTACTCCAACTATCTATAACGACGCTAACTTTGCTCCAGTTAAGGGTATCATTACTCGTTATGCTAAGAAGATGGTTAACAACCGTTATTATGGTGCAATTCGTTGCTCTGGTCTTCAGACATGGAACATCATGGAACTTCGCTAATCCTAGATTAACAAGTTATATTAAAAATAGTCCACGAAATGTGGACTATTTTTTTGTTTATATTATGTTTTTATAAACATAAGAGTATTTATTATTAGGAAAATTATATCATAAAATAATGAAAATTAGACTTACTGAGGAACAGTTAGAACATATTAAAGAAAATTATAACCAAAACTATAGAAATAGTGGAGAAGAAGGTGAAAGAATTGCTAGACAATTGTTGAGCAATCCAAACAATATACCAGTATGGCGCGTATTTCATCATGAAACAGAAGATAGTATATTCAAAAATGGTTATTCTTCTCAATATTTTGGCGATGGTGAGGGTTCATACCATGGTGTTGGTATTTATTCTTTTTACGAACCATATGGAGCCAGGAAACGTGTTGGCGGAGAAAGAATTGGTGATAAAATCATGAAATGTGTGTTACTTGGTGGTTTTAAAGATTTTTTAATTTTAGATGGTCCTATGGCTATGAAATATTATCATAGTGATGATATTAGAACACAGTTAAATTATTTGTATAAAGGGTATCCAGAACTAATTCGTGAAATTGCTGAAACATATAGACAAACAAAATGGGAAAAATATGGCCTAAGACAAAGACTTGAAAATGACGATCGTTTTTATAAACTACATTTCAATGCAACAACAGGATATTTATCAAAGGCTCTGTATGAAAAATTTAAACATAAATTAAGATGTGGAAAAACCAGGGGTATTGTATATAACGGTGAAAACGATCCTCATGCAAGTGTTACTTTTGATCCAACAGAAATTATACCATTATATGTTACATTCGAAACAAAACAAAAATGTTACGGTGAACAAAGAAACAGTGATTTTGATAACTGGATTCCTAGGGTAACTCAAGAAACAATTGATAATACTTTTAGATTTGGTGATTATTATTCTCACGGTGAAAGATTGAGGGCTGAACGAAAAATAAAAGATTATACACAAAAACCAGCAGATCATGGTTTATTGTTGGTGACATTGGATAATGGTAGACAAAGTTATTATGATATTAAAAACAGACGATTAATTTCAAAATTTGGTTTTACCAGAACTTATGGTGTTAAAAAAGATGAAGATGGACCAGTTTTTATACCATGTTCTTTATCATTAAATGGCGGAACATTTAATTTCTTTATTGTGGTTGATGATGGTTATTGGGTTTGTGAATTAAATAAAGAGACAAATGAACTTGAAATTCTTCCAGAATTTCAAACTACGGATGGTTATGACAAGGCTATGTTTGAATATTCTAAGCAATTAGGGGATGGACAACAAGCAAAACAGGTACAAAGGACTAGAAAACCACAAGAATCATTGAACGAGGAATTTTATATTCCAAGAGATATTGATAGAAACGCTTACGATAGAGAAAAAAAGGAAGATTTCAAACGTATTACTGGAATAAATGCTCCGCTTGAGTCGGTTTACCATAGAACTGGTGATATAAAAGGTTGTATGGGTATATTTAATAATGGTTTGTCTTCACAATTTTCTTCAACAGAATGTTATGGACATGGTGGATATACTCTTTTAACACCATCAGAATCAACTGCTGGTGCTCGTGGTTTTGGACGATTTATGATACACGCATATGTAGTTGGTGGATTTAAAAATTTCTTTATAGAAACCAGAAACGATAGATGCGCTGAATTGGCTCGTAAATACTATGGAAACAATTATTCAATTAGCGACCAACTGAAAAGATTAATTAAACCACAGTTTTATAACGAAATAATGAATAAATATCCATATTTAAATCCTAGTAATGCGATAAAAACTCTTGGTGATGATATCGGTAAAACATACATGAGGGGTGTTATTACTTATTATGGTAGAGAATTAATGGCTCTTTGTTGTGATTGGAAACAAGCAATACCATATGAATATAGCACAGATGATGGCAGAACATGGCATACAGAAATAACACCAGAAAGATGTAAAACAATTGAAACATTTAGTGATGCATTTTTTGATTTAGCCGAATTGCGTGCAACTGGTGTTATAAAGGATATGGGTAAAAGAGGCGGTGGCTGGAGAAATAAAGATGATCGAGATTGGTCAGATGCAAACAACCACCCTCAATATATAAACGGATACGTAAGAGTAATTTTGAAAAAAAATAACAAACCTTCATTCTTTAGCAAAAAATATAAAAAATTAATTTCATATGAAGGTTTTGATAGTGCACTTAACTGGGAAATCGATCCAGAGTGTGGAGAACCAGTTTTAAGAATAAAATTGAATGGTTTTAACAATTATTTCTATATCTATGAAGATGAAGGCGATTATGTTTTCACATATGATACGGAAAACAGTCGAGAGGCAATAGAAATAGGTAAAAAGCCAAATGGTGAACCACAATATTTTACAACTGAAATTTATGATATGTACCCAAAGGTAATATATCAATTGGCACAATAATTAAGATACAAAATATAATGTATATATGAATATGGATAAAGATACATATATAAGAAATTTAATAACTGAAGAATATTTTAAACAACTTCTTTCAGAAGTTACTTGGGGTAAAAAACTTAAAGGTGCTGCACCTCCTACAGCACCAGGAAGTGCTGGTCCTTCAGATACACAAAGTGATGATGATTTTCTACAAGGAGTAATACCAGGAAATACACCAGATAGTTATAAATTTTCTAACATAGATTGGTCAAAGGTACCAAATGGAAAAATGGGTGCTGGAAAACAATCTGCATTTCAGGCAAAAAAGGCTGGTGCGGTTGGGCAACTTGGACGTATTAGGAGCGGTGGTGATACTGCAGAACCTTCAGTTAAAGCACAACTTGAAAAACTTAGAAATGGTGATTTTAGTGCGGAACAACCAGTGAATGTCGGAGGAAAACCAACATTATCACAAATATCACAATTTTTTGCTAACTCAGATATAAAAGACAAAATGAATAAAAAAGATAGGGACACTAAAGATCCAACAATGTTTCAACGAATACGCCCTACTTTTAGCCGCAATGAAAATCCAGATGCCAATGAATATAATGGTAGAACTATATCTGTTTTAACACTTTATAACATTGAGCCTAGCGATTCTGCTAATTTAGCAATGTTATTGAATGATAACCAAAACAACGCACCAGAAGGTGATACATTTGCAACAGTAAACGTATGGCCTCGTAGAGAAAATTATGGAAAGAGTGCTGTTACATTTATATTTTATGAACAAGATATTGAACGTTTTAAAAATAAAGATTTACCATTTATTTTGGATTATTTTAGTAAACGCGTCGATAGCAACGGTGTTCATATTTATGATAGTCCTCAAAGTATTAAAAAGGGTAAAAATACTATTGATAAAACAATGGAATACTTGAAACAGGACATCTTGAACAAAATGTATACGCCAGAGTCTAGAGAAGAGTGGTTCCAGAAGGCTAATGAAAAACTTATGAGTGACCAATTCAGAATGTATGATAATTATCTGAATGCGGAAAATGATCCAAGTATACAAAGACTTATTGCACTTTATGATAGAAGTGGCGCACTTGAAATGATGTGTCAAGAGTTAAATATTTCAAAATCATTTGGCCATTTATTGTCAGACAAAAATGCTAAATTGATTAAAGCAATGAGAAGCGACGCAACGTTCGTTTTACCAGAAAAAACTTGGAATGAGAAATTTGGACGTGTTGTTAAACCTGGTTCCACACCTGTATTCGTTAAAATTCCTAACGTAAGAAATAATACTGGAACCTGGAGAAATCAAGGACCAGTTTCACTTACATATTTTGACGAAGAACAAGGACAAGTACAAACAGTGGTTTTAAGATCAACAAGAGATATTTTTAACACCTTCTATTCTGATTTGTCAAAACAATATGCTAACGATAAGGATTTATATAAACAATTGGGTACACAAGAAAAATTCTTTGTTGATTGTTTAGCAAATGAAACAAATCCACACCTTAAAACATATTGGACATTAGAAGAATATGATATTTCAGACACTGAGTTTGATCCAGAATATGCACAAAGATTTGGTATTACAAGTGATAAGATACTTACTGAACCTGGCTTTATTAATAATTTAAATGGTGAATTAAACGAGCCTGGCAAAGAAAAATTAGATATGCTAAAAGCACAAAAGGCCGCTGAAAAAGCAAAAGAAGCAGAACAGGCTGCTGAACAAGGGGAAGAAGATAACACGGATCCTAGATTAAAAGATGCTGATTTGCTTGAAAGTTCAAATGCAACAGATTTTATGTTTAAATTGTTAAAAAATTATGCTGACAATTCAAATATTGAATATCATGAAACATATGATCCAGAAACAAACCGTATTGATACGTCAGCATCATTAATTGAGGTGTTAGAGGCTATTGCTAAACAACTATTTCCAACCGTTGCTGGTTTCCATAATCCTGAAATGGTTGAACCATTGGCAAAGGCTGCAGCATATACTATCTGTATTGCTTATAAAGTTGCACTTGATAAGGTTAGAAAACTAAGATCAGAAGAAGGTGGTAAGGGTATTACTGAAAATGACTATCAAAAGATTTCTCCAGTTGTAGATTATATAAACAATATAATCGCTGGTAAAAAGGCTACTAAGAGTAATGGTGGAAGTTTAAATACTAACATTGCTGAATCTTTTGATGACGAGACAGTTGACATTAAGCCTAAATCAAATGAGTACTTACATAAAGTACTACGTTTTGTAATTGATAAGATGAATACTGCTTTCCAAAAGAGAAATTTACACGAAATGTTAAATAGAATGGATGCTTCAAAGAAAAATCTATTATAATATATGACAAAAGTAACTAATGAAATATTAAAATTGTTCAAACAATGCAGGTCCGAACTTGGTGCCCCTGTTATCGAAGTAGAACTCACAGACGAACAGTTATGTGATCTACTTGACCTTGCAATCAGTGATTACACTGAAAAAGTGGGTAACTGGGTTATCAAGAGTAATTGGGCCACATTGTACGGCAAGAATCTTTCTGCTACAGACCTTACATATGCGTTGACAGTTAGAACTATGGACTTGTCGAAAGACTATAGTTATTGGTTCTCAAAAGACGCTGGATTACAACAAAGAGGCCCTTGGGAATTAAAGAAAGACTTCATTAAGGTAGAAACGGGCAAACAAGACTATATAATTCCCGCAGGACGCGAGATAAATGGTGTTTTATATTGTAACCCATCTACGTCTCAAGCAGCCTTATACGCCAATTATGGAGGTCTAGATATGTTAGGTTTCGCTGGTGGTTATGGACAGGCTGGTGGTGGTTCTTACGGACCAATTGGTGGTTTCTATATTGCACAGTCAATGGACGTTGCTTATATGGCAACTGACCTTGCTTACAAAAACCGTTTATTACGTGGTGATTTATTCTATAAAGTAACCGCAGGTCCTGATGGCACCCACATCATTCACTTGTATTCAACTCCAGGTTCTAAATTAACATTCGGAGCATTGGCAAATGTTAACGGAGGTATGTCATTGGTTGGTTGTGAAGTATGGTATACATATTATGATACCACAGCCGACAATGAAGACGACTGCAGACGTATCAATCCTGATGTTATTTTAACTCCAGATAAGATACCTTTGGATGATGTCGACTTTGCTTATCTTAATGGTCCAGCAAAAACTACGGTCCGTAAACTATTCTTTGCAAAGGCTAAAAAGACATTAGCAAAAACATATGCAAAATTTAGTGGTAAGGTTTCAATTATGGATGCTGAACAGGTTATAGATTATAATATTTTATACCAGGAAGGCGAAAGCGAATATAAAGAGGCAATGGAAGATTTAATAAAACGTCTCGAAGATATGACACCATGGGAAACATTGAAACACCAGGCAGAAATAGTTGAAAGTATGCAGAAGATTATGGCGGCAAAGCCAATGCAAATGATTACAGTGTAAACAACAATAAAATTGAACGGGGAATATCTGACTGATACTCCCCGTTTTTGTATTGATATTTGGCTTTATATACGTATCTTTTAATATAAAAAGGTATTTATATATGAGGAAATATCATTTTTTCCGAAATACAAGTATTTATTAATTTAATAATTAGAAAATATGGCAAATAATAAGAATAAGACTGTCTTACAACGACTTGGCGATGTTATAATGGGTACGGGCAATGGAAGTATGAATTCATTGGCTAAAGTGGCTAATTACAATATTATGCCACAACAACCAACTGGTACCGATGAAGTACTATACGCATTTGACACACCAGAAGAAAGAGACAGAAAACTAAAGACATTAAAACAAGAGAAACTTCTTGCATACCAATGGCATAAAATTGGTTATGATTCAGCGATGACAAACCTTGCTGGTTTAACCCAGGTAAAGGTTATGTACCGTGACGCTGATCTTATGGACCAATTCCCAGAAATCAATGCTGGTTTACATATTCTATCCGAGGAAGCAACTACATTGGATGCAAAAGGTAAAATGATTCACGTATATTCAAAGTCAAAGAGAATTAAAGCAATTCTTGAGGACCTATTTGAAAACCGTTTGGATATTAAGGTTATGTTACCTATGATTACGCGTGCAACCTGTAAATATGGTAACGAATATATGTTCCTTAATATTGATACAGAGAATGGTATTACTGGTTGGAGAGAGTTGAATGTACACGAAATGACCCGTGTAGAAAACGGTTTTAACAGTGTTTATGGTGCTGGCCAGGTTGCTGGTAATATTAACACTATGAATATGAATCCAAATGATGTTAAATTCATTTGGGAAGGACATAACGAAAGTATGCCTTATCAATCTTGGCAGGTTGCTCACTTCCGTTTAATTAAAGACTCAATTTATCTTCCTTACGGTGCTTCTTGGATGAACGGTGCCAGAAGACACTGGAGAATGCTTTCAATGATGGAAGATGGTATGTTGCTTTATCGTTTGGAGAGAAGTATCGAACGTCGTATATTCAAAGTTAACGTTGGTTTAATTGACGACGCTGATATTCCTAGTTATTTACAGCAATTTATGAACACAGTAAAACGTGCTCCAATTATTGACCCAGCAACAGGTCAGATTGATTTGAGAAAGAATTTCCTTGATGTAAGTGCTGACTATGTAATTCCAGTAAGACCTGGACAGGATCCATCTTCTATTGATACTCTTCAATCCGCGCAGAATCAAACTGCAATGGACGATATTCAATACATTGAAAATAAGATTCTTTCTGTGCTTCGAGTTCCAAAGTCATTCTTGAATTTCCAGGATGCCCAGGGTAAAGCACAGAACCTTTCACTTCAGGATATTAGATTTAATCGTGTTGTTAACAGCATCCAGCAAGCAATCCTTATGGAATTGAACAAGGTTGCTATTATTCACTTGTATCTTCTTGGCTTCAGTGATGAATTAACAAACTTCACATTGTCCTTGAATAATCCATCTAACCAGATTGAGGCAACTGAACTTGATAATCTTCAGAAGCGTATTACTGCTGCTACAGCCGCTCTTGCTGAACAGGGTGGTGGTATTCCACTTATGTCATGGCACCAAGTGCAAAAGGAAATTATGGGTAAAACTGATGATGAAATTTCAACCATTCTTAACGAAATAAGAATTGAAAATGCCCTTGCTGTAGAATTACAAATGACATATCAAATAATTAAGAAGACAGGATTGTTTGATAAGGCAGACAGATTGTACGGAGAACCAGGTGCTAAATATCAAGGCCCACCACAAGGAATGGAAGGTGGAATGGGAGGCCCTGGAGGTGGTGGCGGAGGCTTTATGCCGCCAATGGATGACGGCGGAGGCTTCGGAGAAGGTCTTGGTGACTTAGGTGAACCAGGTGCTGAAGGAGGCCCAGATTTAGGCGGAGAAGAAGAGTCTGCTGATATGGGTGAAGGTGGTGGTGCACCACTATCCGAAAGTTTCAGAGACATAATGGACAAAATTTCAAAACAACAATTCTTCGAAACATACATGAAAATGATAAATAAGGATGAGTATGAGGAAAAGAAACGACCAGAGTTGTTAAGTAAAAATATCCTTATTAACGAAGATTTAACACGTACAGTAAATGATCTTGGCGTTTTATCTGATAAAAATGAAGAATTGGAAGAATTATTAAAGGAATAAAAGGTATTTATAGTAAAGATTTTTTAAAAATATGGCAAAATTGAATTTAAATACAGTAGACGGTCTCACTAAGTTAATGAACGAAATGAACAACGTTTTTAACAAGAAAATAAAGAAAGTGGAATTGGATGAATCAATTAAAAATATTGATAACATTTCATTTATTGAATGCCGTCAGTTATTCGAGGGTATATCTGATAAACTATATGATTCAAAATCTGGTTCAAAGTTAATCGTTAAGTACATTAAAACCATCAAAGAAAACAATGAACTTAAACGTATGTACGTGTGCTCAGATGTTTTGAAGTATGACAACGCTTCTTCAAATCCAACATTGTTGGTAAAAGAAGCCGCTGAATTAATGTCTGGTGTTGATAAAAAGAAATTAGATGAAGGTTTGAAAGAACTTAAGTCTATTCTTAAAGAGGCTGTTAAAGATGTAAAGGTTACAACTGAAACAATTACATCTGCTATCAGCGAATCAAAGGATATTAACAATGATATTACTTACATATTAACAGAGGAAAAGAAACCTTCTAATCTTGTTGCTTACACCAATGCGATGAATAACGTTATTGGTTACATTACAGAAAGTAATAAAAAACTTAACGAAAATTGTGATAAGGTAGATAATATTAAGATTAAAGACATTGAAAAGTTACTTGAGAACGATCTTGAAATATGGGAGAATGCGGCAATTGAAAAATTGGTCATTTCTGACCTCGCTGGTAATAGTAAACAAAACATTTTCGAGGAATATAAATCAAATTGTATGAATTTGATCAATGATTTACTTGAAGATGATGACAACGAGACTATTACTAAGAGTCAACTTATGAACATGAAGGAAGGACTAGAAAAGAAAACATATCACGAAGAAACAGCAAATGATGATATTATGAAACTAGCCCAACTTGAAAGTACTTTGAAAGATTAATATGAAAAAAATCACATTAACAGAGGAACAATTAAGATATATTATTGCGGAGTCACTTGCTGGTTCCGCATATCTTAATGAATCTGTTTTATCTAACATTGGTGATCGTATTAAAACCAGACTTGAAAAAGATTTTGGTAGATGTAGAACTACTCAGGATTATCTCAAAGTCCTTGCTATCTATGTTTCAATTGGTTTCTTAAGTATTGCTGGTGCCAAGTCTATTATTACAAGTTTATTTCCAAGCCAAACCGAGATTGTTATGCAACAATTCGAGGAAGAGGTAAACAAAACTATCGGTAATCAAGAAGAAACTGCAGATTTTAATCAGGAACAAGAAGTTCAAGATCAAAACCAAGAGGAAGAAGACGCAAAGTTACACCAACAGAAGGTATCTGAAGTAGATAACCTTATGCATTATGTTGCTAAATTGAACGGTAGAGAAAAATTACTTGATTTAAGTGCTGAGAATATAGTATCACAATGTGAGAAATATAATTTCCCATTACCTTTATTATTGGCCCAGGCGCATATAGAAAGTCACTTTGGTACCACACCAAGAGCACAGAGAACAAATAGTGTATTTTCTGTTGGTTCTTATGACAATGGTAAAAATGCCTGTATGTTCAATAGTAAAGATGAATCTGTGGAACATTATATAAAAACTATGCAGAATTACTATCTTAATAATAAAACGGTTGATGAATTATTAACACCAGGTAATTTTGTTAACGGAATTGGTAATAGATACTCAAGTAATAAAAACTACGAGAGAGAGGTTCAAAGAACAATTAACGGGCTTATCAAGAAATATTGTCCTAGTTGTTTTTAAAAAATAATTGTATAATTACGACATTATGAAACAATTTGATAAAAGAAATGTCTCTAAGAAGTCTAAGAGTGATTTCGGAGACGCGCAAGGAAAACATCAAAAAGCAAAACAGAATTTTTTAAATACAAAAAGATCAAAAGGCAACAAGGGCAATATGCGATGGGCTGACCTTGATAGTGATTACTAAAAAATTACATCAGGGGTATTGACTTTTATAAGAATTACGTTATATTTTAATATATAATGTAATTTTTTTTATGGAAGTTAAAACAAAAACAGAAAAAGCGGTACGCTTAAATAGTGAAAAGACAATATCAAACGAGAATTTTAAAATTAAGATTGGTACAACTAATAAGGTAAACCCACAGGTGGTTTATGTAGAAGGAAAGACATTTATCAAACCGTTATTCGAAAAAGATGACTATTCCAAAAACATTGGCGAGATTAAACGTTCATTTAACCGAATTATCCAGGATAACCTAAACGGACACGAATTATATTTACCAAAGTACATATTTGATTTCCAGGTAGCACAAAGCGGTGTGTCAGTAAATAAAAAGTCATTCCTGACATTCCAATTCCTAATTCGCCAGCGACAAGATAAAATGATTATTAAGTTGAAGGATATTAAGGCTGCTTCAGAAAGTTTGATCAATAAAATTGTTGATGAGTTCTCAGAGCAGGTAAAAAGCCACGATTTTACTATCACAAAAACAAAGCGTTAATGTATTTATTATATAAACAATAATAATACAATGGCTCAATATTTTTACATAAATAGTAATTCTGTAAACCCAACATTACGTGTTGAGTTGGTAAACGACGCAAAGTATGACTGGTTTAAGTCTACATCTTTCAATGAGGCTATACAGAATGCTACAATTACGTTCACAATGTGGGACGAACATAATGTTTTGAAAATTTCAAAGGCACCTTGCAATCTTATTTTAAGTGAAGGTTCATGTGAAACAAGATATATTATCGAATATCCGTGGAAAGAAAGAGATACCAGAAAAAAGGGTATCTTTGAAGGACGGTTTGAAATAACATTCAATGGCGACTTGAGAAAACCAAGTACGGAAACAGAAATATATCAGAATGATGAAGTAACAATGCAGAATGTAGAATACCCTAAGGGTAAGTTTGTTGTTCCTATTTATGAAGATTTAAAAATTGAAATTAAATAATCATTTATTAAAGAAACGAACAGGAATACCCCTTTCAACCGCAAGATCGTAAATCATTTTTGTATCTTTTCTATTATCGTTGAATGCAATAAGTGCATTACAGTTTGCCAGTAACTCTTCGTTACGTACTTTTAACGCGTTCTTTCCGTGGTCTCTCCAGTTTGTGTAGAAGTTTTTTACATTAATACCAAACTTGGTACTGAAAAGATCAACAAAAGAATCGCCAGTAGAGAAAATAGTAATCGGTTCTTTTTCTTCCGACTTTCTCTTCAGGCAATTGATACACTTTCCCTGGCAGTAATAATAATCGTTTAGGCCTTCGGCCCCAATGATAGCAACATTAAACATAAATTTTATACAATAAAGTTTATTACAATTATACAAAAATAAAATTATGGAGGCCACTCAATGAGTTAGCCTCCCTTTTTTATTATAAATAAGAATGTGACCTGAAAATATCAGATTTATCTTTACCTATAAATACCATCAAAAACTGAGATATTTACCAAAAAAAACTTTTCTGAAAATATTCTTTTTTTATGTGTATTATTGGTAACTATGGAAGTATTTATAGTAGGTAACTATCGTTTTAAACTATGATAAAAAGAACTTTTTTAGACAAAACAAATACAATTAGAAGTGGTAGCCACGAGAATTACGGGCTACACCCAGTGTGTATGTTAAACTACGGCGGAGAGAAGACAAGAGTACTTGTTCACTTCGACGTTACTGACATTGAAAACTGGCTAGAAGATAAAGAAAAGGCTGCAGATTGTCGACACATCTTAAAAATGACTAACTGCGGTTCAATTGACATTAAGAAATTTGGTTTAAAGGTACCAAGTCATGATTCTTATGGCGAGAAGAACAGGGCGGTGTCATTCACTGTGTATGCCTTTCCAATCACAGAAGAATGGGATGAAGGTATTGGTTTCGACTCAACACAGGATTTTTGGCTTTCTGGGACGGGAATTGTTTCAAATGAAGGAAGTAACTGGTATAACAGTAAAAGTGGCTACAAATGGCAAAAAACGGGTTGTATCGGCCTTGATATAGATGTAGAGGATGCAATCGCTTCACAACACTTTGATCACGGCAATGAAAACCTTGAAATGGACATTACAGCATATGTAAACAAGGTACTTGCTCATGAAATTCCGAATAATGGTTTATGTTTGGTTTTTGATCCAGAATTAGAGGGTCGTGAAGATGTAAAATTAACACAATATGTCGGATTCTTCGGAAATAAGACAAACACATTTTATGAACCAGTAGTTGAAAGTCGTATTGATGATTATGTCAGAGACGATCGTTATAACTTTGCACTTAAGAAAACAAATCGTTTGTATCTATATTGCTGTACAGATTCTCAATTTGAAAAACTTGACACATTACCAACTTGTGAAATTGATGGTGAACAATATCCAGTTACACAACAAGATACTGGTGTATATTATGCTGAGGTTAATTTAGACGGGGAGCCAGATATGATACATTATGACAAGTGGTCTGGTACACTTTCTGGGGATTCGTTTGATGATATGGAATTTGAATTTGTTACACATCCTTCATTATCTCGTTTCCATATTGGTCCTGATACACCTAAAGATAACATATTTGAACCATCGTTGGCTGGATTAAACGATGACGAAACAATTAACCCTGGTGATATTAGAAAAATTGACGTTAAGTTTAGAATACCATACAGTACACAATATGTAACTTTGGACGATGCACAATATAGGATTTATTCTAAGGATGGTAATAGAGAAGTAACTGTTATCGATTGGGAATGGATTAACAATGCAGGTATGACAAATTACTTCGTTATTAAGGCTGATGAATTAGTACCAGGTGATTATTACGTTGATATACGTGTTAAATTGAGATCTCAGACAAAAACGTTTAAGAATAAATTAAAATTTAATAAAGCAAACGATATAACTAGAATAACAAGATAAAGAAA
>Ga0310696_10004034_pt1 | contig 18125 bp, 9 predicted proteins | sample AusTroGonzalo_MG_4_FD_203885 | JGI IMG/M metagenome (GOLD analysis project Ga0310696, IMG submission 203885) | Bovine rumen microbial communities from tropical cattle in Woodstock, Queensland, Australia - Gonzalo_02 (v2) (version 2) | ecosystem: Host-associated > Mammals > Digestive system >...
TGTTCTGTGATGTGAATGCGAAGATATCAGCGATGATACGCATTGAGAACTCAGGCGGATAGATATAGGTGTTACGCACCATGAACTCCTTCAAGATGTCGTTCTGGATTGTACCCTGAAGCTCTTCATATTTTGCGCCCTGTTCCAAAGCGGCGACGATATAGAATGCCAAAATCGGCAACACAGCGCCGTTCATTGTCATAGAGACAGACATCTTATTCAGAGGGATCTGGTCGAAGAGGACCTTCATATCCTCGACAGAGCAGATTGACACGCCAGCCTTACCGACATCACCCATAACGCGTTCATGGTCAGCGTCATAGCCACGGTGTGTAGCAAGGTCGAATGCCACTGACAGACCTTTCTGACCGGCGGCGATGTTACGGCGGTAGAATGCGTTTGACTCCTCAGCTGTAGAGAAACCTGCATACTGACGGACGGTCCAAGGACGCATCACATACATTGTTGAATAAGGTCCGCGGAGATAAGGAGCGATACCTGCAGCGTAGTTGAGGTGCTCCATGCCCTCGAGGTCTTCGGCCGTATAAGCCGGCTTCACGTTGATATGTTCAACTGTCTCCCAGTCAGGCTTATAGTCAGCCTTGATTTGTGACTTAGGTATAGCGTTGATATTGATATTTTTGAAATCTGGTTTCATTGCTTACTCCTTTCTTATTTTGTTATACCTAATCTCTTCTGGAAACTCAGCAATGTCTCGAGGACGTTGCTCTTCACATGGATGAAGTATTCGAGGCCAGCCTCTTTGAGGATGTCGACGGTGCCTTCTGGGTTACCTGCGAGGACAACGATGGTGTCGTTCTTCAGCTCCTCGTATATCTTGAGGGCGTTGCCTTCGCCGTATTCCTCGTCGGATGAGCAGATGACCACGATTTCAGGTTTGATTTCGCGTGCGGCGGCGATGCCTTCTTCAAGGGTCTTGAAGCCAGGGTTGTCGACCACTTCGAAGCCTGCGCAAGCGAAGAAGTTAGATGCGAAGTTGGCGCGGGCCTTACGCATTGCGAGGTTGCCGTAGGTGAACATCCATGCTGTAGGACGTTTGTTGCTCTGAGCGTAAACGTCTGTAGCATAACGCATTGTCTCAAACTGCTGAGCCACGCGGAAGGTATCGATGGTGTCGACTTCGGCCTTAGCCTCACGTTTGCAATCCGGTTTGAACACCCATTCGGCCGGGTTGAACTTCATCACCTCGGTGAAGTTAGGATACTGGTTGGTACCGAGTATGGTCTCGCGGCGTGTTGCGAGGTTGCTGAAGCGTTTCGCAGCGCTTTCCTTCACCATATTTTGGATTGTGCCTTTACGCACTGCAGCGAGGTAGCCGCCTTCTTCCTGAATCTGGAGGAACACGTTCCATGCCGCAGTGGCGATGCTTTCTGTAAGATTTTCAATGTAATATGAACCTGCAGCCGGGTCAGCGACCTTGTCGAAGTGTGACTCTTCCTTGAGGATGAGCTGCTGGTTGCGCGAGATACGGTCTGAGAACTCGGTTGCCTCTTCGTATGTGGCGTCGAATGGAGTGACGCAGAATGAGTCGACACCGCCGAGGACAGCTGACATTGTACCTGTTGTGGTACGCAGCATGTTGACGTACGGGTCGTACAAGCTCATGTTTATCAATGCGTTAAAGGCATGGATACGAATCTTGCAGTTCTCTTCTTTTGCGCCATAAGCCTTGAGGATTTCAGCCCAGAGCATACGGTATGCGCGCATCTTTGCCATCTCCATGAAGTAGGTCTGACCGACAGCGACGTTGAAGCGCATCTTAGGTGCGATTTCATCGATTGTCATGCCCTTTGCGAGCAGCTGTTCGATATATTCGACACCCACTGCGAGGGCGATACCCATCTCCTGTGAGATTGTGGCGCCGGCGTTGGTGAACACGTGAGCGTTGACGCCGATAGTCTGGACGTTTGGAATCTCAGCTTTTGTGAGGATTGCTGCGAGTTCCATATCGGTACTCTCGGTGACGAACCATGTTCCGCGACGGATATAACGTGTGAGCGGGTCATAGTTCAGCGAGCCGTTGATGCCCGGGATCTTCGACATCATCTCGAGGAGCGGCAGATGATACTTGTTGTTATAGAAGTTGATTTCGACCGCTTCGGCGACGATGCCGTTGAGGAGGCCTGATATCTCGACTGCGTCGTATGGCTTGTCGTATTCGAGGCGGAACGACAGCGCTGTAGCGCCGCGGTTGAGTGCGTCGAGGGCTTTTTGGTTAGCCTCGTGGTAGTCGTTCACCACGATATCTTCGCACACGAGCCAGTCGTTGCCTTCTTTTTTCGTGCTGCGGATGTAAGGGAACTCGCCCGGTTTGGTGTCGAGCCACGGGATGTCCTTCAGATTCTCAGCGCGATAATACGGTCTTACCTGGAAACCTTCGGCTGTTTTCCAGACAAGTTTCTTGTTGTAATCGGCTCCTTTGAGGTCTTTTTCTATTACAGCTTCCCACTGTTCGGTGGTTACTGGAGGAAATTCCTCAAAAAGTTTTTTGTGGTTACTCATGATATTTAAAATTTTCGAAAATTTTTTGCAAAGTTACAAATTTTTCTCGCAGATTCCGCAGATTTTCACAGATTTTTTTCTTCAGCCATTTCTTCCAAAAAGATTTAGTTCGCCGACGCTCGCTGATTCCGCAGATTTCATCAAGAGTTAATATTTTTTAAGATTTCATTCAGGGGAAAGAATTTTGTGTTAAAAAGTGTTAAAAAGCAGTAAAAAGAGGTGGCGTTTTGTTGGATGGTTGATTTTTGGAGATTAGTTTTGCAATGGAATAAAAGTTAAAAAACTAAAAACATGAAGAAAATTATTGTTAAAAACAAAACTGGATGAGACAGAAAAACACAATAGAGTTTCTCGGTTTGTGGGAAAAGATATACAACCCCAATTTTAAAGGGGTCGAATTCGACCCCTTATTAGAATGATATGTCTTTCTAATCTTGAGAATATTAATTCCGTTCTGATAAATGATGGTGTTCCTCAAAATGATCGTCTCGAAAAGCTAAATCAAATTGCAATACAGCAGATGGAAGTGTTGAAAGGAGCAGAAACGAACTTGATTAAATCAGTTGACAACTAACCGTATTCGTTGTACAACTAACTTTTTTCACTTTTTCTTTGCCCCTATTAATAAAAAGATTATATTTGCAGATTATACGTAATTGTACGCTTTTTAATTAAAGGCACTGATTTTCAGAAGATTAAACAAATAACACAATAAAATTAAAGCACTATGACAAAAAAAATTACATTTTTAATCACGGCGGCAGTGATGCTGCTGACAATGATTGTTTCGCCAGTAAAAGCGGTGGGACAGACAACCGAAACGCTGAACATAACGAGTTATGCAACAGCGAATAGCTGGGTAAGTGGAACAGCTTACACACCTATTAGCACAGCTCATGTTACTATTACCGGACTAACCAACGGCAATAACAGCAAATACTATTCTTCCAACAATTCATGGAGACACTACGAAGGCGATAATGGAACTGTTACTCTTTCCGTTTCTTCTGATTATACTTTGTCTAGCGTAACATTTACCTATACCGCTGGTAACAGTGGTGTTCTTAAGGACGGTACAACAAATGTAACCAGTGGAACAGAATATGCCTTAAGCGGAACAACAAAGACTTTTTCCGTTGGTCACTCAAGTGGAACAAAAAATGGAAATGTTCAAATTCAAAATATTGTAATAAACATCCAATCCGCCAGTTCAACAACAACTCCGACATCTATTACAATTGATGCTTCAGGCATTACAAATACAAATGTTTTCGTCGGAACCGCAGCTGGTTCTTTTAGTGCAGCAGTGACAGAGACGGCAAGTGGAGATCCTGTTGTAGGTGCCGCCGTTACATGGACTTCTTCCGACGAAGAAATTGCAACTATCGGGGAAACGACTGGTGCTGTTACACTGGTAGCAGCTGGTACAACTACAATAACTGCAAACTATGCTGGCAATAGCACATACAGCTCTTCTTCAAAAACATATTCATTGACTGTCATCAACCAAGACCCGAATGCTCCTGGATCAGTGAACAACCCTTACACAGTGGCGCAAGCTATTGCAGCAATAGACGATCAAGGCACAATTAATGAAGCTTATGCTACTGGTATTGTCTGTCAAGTTGATAGTTATAACAGTACTTATCACTCAATTACATATTGGATTTCAGATGATGGTACAACAACGACCAAATTACAAGTTTATAGCGGAAAAGGTATTGATGGAGCAAACTTTAGTTCAAAAGATGACATTGAGGTTGGTGCCACTGTGGTTGTTAAAGGTAAATTAAAGAAGTATAATACAACTTATGAATTTGACCTTAACAACCAACTAGTTACTTACGTTGCTCCAGTAGTCGACGTCCAAGCCCCTACCATTACTCCTGCAAGCTGCGGTCTTGAGACATCTATGGATGTAACAATTACTCCAGCTGACGGAACAACTATTTACTACACCACCGACGGCAGCGACCCGGATAATTTGGGAACAGGTTATACCACAATGCAAACCATCTATGGTATTTCTGAAACAACCACCGTCAAAGCCATAGCTTATATCGGCGAGCAGCACAGCAATGTGGTATCGGCTGTTTATACAAAAATCACAAATATTGAAAACATTACAGCAGTTGGTACCACATACTTTGTAAAAGGCACAGTAGTTGCTACAAATAGCAAAGGATATATTATAGGCGACGGCACAAACTATATTTATGTGTATCTCAATGCTGCTCCAACAGTTGCATTAAATGACAAGGTTTATGTTTATGGCACAACTGGTACATACGGACAAATTATCCAGTTCACCAGTTCGGCAACCATTTCGGCAGCAGGTTCAACAGATTACGACGGCAATCCTGCAGCCACAGTAATAACAGAAGTTCCAAATTACTCGACAGGATATCATCTCAGTACATATCTTCAGTACACAGGCGCATTGACCAAATCTAACAGCAACTATTACATTAATGTCGGTGGAACTGATATTCAGATTTCATATCCAACAACAGACCAAGCAAACACTTTGACAGCATTGGATGGCAAAAATGTTACAGTTAAAGGTTATTTCACAGGCATCAACAGCAGCAGCAAGTTCACCACAATGCTCGAAAGCGTTGAGGAAGTGGCAGAGCCTGCAATTACTCTTGCACAATACGAGTATAATTTGAATGCCGACGGCGGTGATGCTGAACTCCCTGTTACATATACAAATATGCCTACGAACCCACAAGCAGTGGTTATATTCTATGAAGCAAACGGAGAAACACCTCTTACCGTTAATCCTACTTGGATTACAGCCTCAATCAATTCCAATTATAATATCGCCGGTCATATCGATGTCAACGAAGGTGAAGCCCGTTCAGCTTATTTCAAGGTTAAAGGTATTGATTCGAACAACAATGAAATTTATTCAAATCTCGTGACAATTAATCAGGCAGCAGCAGGAGCAACCATTGAATTTAACCAAACTTCAATGACCCTTGACGCCGGCGGCGAATCAGATAGAAAAATGAGCTTTGATTATTCAGGTTTAGGCAATAATCCAACATTCTCAATTAACTACTATGAACAGGACGGCACAACAGCTGCGACATACGATCATGATTGGCTTACTGCAACCTTTGAAGATAACAAAGTTAACATATCAGCTGTCGCCAACACAGGCGAAGCTCGCTCAGTCTACTTCAGAGTCTATGGTGAGAACGGTGCTGTAAATACCGAGTCAAATCTTGTGACAATTACACAAGCTGCATATGTTGTTGATTATGCAACATTGCCATTCAGCTGGGACGACACATCAACACCTACTGGTATAACAAAAAATGGTGTTGGAACATATGCCAGCTCTCCTTACTTGAAATTTGACGGCACAGGAGATAATATTATTCTGAAAATAAATGAACGTCCAGGTACACTGACATTCGACATCCAGGGCAACAGTTTCTCTGGCGGCACATTCAAAGTCCAGACATCTGAAGACGGCGTAACCTATACTGATTTGGCAACCTACACAGAACTCGGTAGCAAGCAAAGCGAATCATTCAATAATTTAGGTGAAAACGTCCGTTACATCAAGTGGATTTACACCGAAAAATCATCTGGTAATGTCGCTTTGGGTAATATCGTCCTTGAAGTATATGACAACACACCGTCACTCTCATTCAATGGTTCAAGCGCCAACATCGGCACCTATCCAACAGGTGAAGAAATAACATTTGACGGCATCACTGTTTCACAAAACAATCTTACAGAAAACATTACTTTAAGCGTTACTAAAGGTACAGTTACTCCAAATAGCATTGACGCAGGAGCCAATCCTACTCAAGTTGTATGGAAATACACGCCAACCGAAGCTGGTTATACTACAACAACCATTACCGCAACCAGCGGCACAATCGAGGACTCATTCGAGATTCAATTTGTAGCAAAAACTCCTCACAGCATTACAATTGCCAGTGGCATTGAGCACGGAACCGTTGTTTCTAATAAAGAAACAGCTATTGAAAACGAGAATGTTGACCTTACTGTCACTCCGGAAGATGGTTATGAACTCAGTGAAATCACCGTTGTTGATAGCGATAACAATCCTATTGCTTTTGTAGAAAATACATACAGATTTGTGATGCCAGATGCGGCAGTTACAGTATCGGCAACGTTTACACAATCAAGCACTGGCGATGAAGAATGGGTGCTTACAAATTTGGCAGATCTGACATCTGATGATGTTTTCGTGATTGTCGGCGACAATGGTGATACTTACGCAATGACTAACGACAATGGTACCGGAAGTGCTCCTTCAGCTGTTGAAGTAACTGTGGCTAACAATAAATTGTCTGGTACAATTGCAGCAAATATTCAGTGGAATCTTAGCGGAAACGCTACAAATGGTTACACATTCTATCCAAATGGCTCCACTACAACATGGTTATACTGCAGTACCACAGCATCAACCGGCAGCAACAATAACATGAGAGTAGGTACAGGCAATAGAAAAGTCTTTGAAATGAATTCAAATGATTATTTGATGACAAAAGACGACTACACCGTTCGTTATTTAAGCATTTACGATGATTCTGATTGGCGCGGTTACATAAACACCAACCTCTGCCCTGCAATATCATTCTACAAGAAAACAAATGGCACGACAACCCCTTCAATCACTGCAGCCAACGTTAGCATTGCATATAATATTGAAGAAGGTGAAATTGCTTATACTATCAACCATCCTGTTGAAGGCGGTACAGTTAGTGCAGAGATCAACGGAACAGCTTCATGGCTCTACCTGGACGATGTCGACCAAACAAACCACAAAGTTCCTTTCCTTTGCGATGCAAACGACGGAGCTGAGCGTGCAGCAACAGTGACACTCACTTACACCTACAACACAGATGAAACCGTGACCAAGAGTATCACCATAACACAGGCTGCAAATCCTAATGTGGTTGACAACATCTCCGACATCACTGCAACCGGTAATTATACTGTAAAAGGCACTATCGTCGCAAAGAGCGAGAGAGGTTTCATTGTAGGAGACGGAACAGGTTATGTTTACTACTACAACCAAAATTACGACCAGTCAGCTTATAACATCGGTGACAAAGTACAACTTGCAGGTCCTGTTGTTGCTTATGGCAAAGTTTTTGAGTTTAACAGTGAGACTGTCGTTTCAGCATCTGAAACTTCAGGATATGACCCGACAAATGCTTATCCTACCGAGCTTACAGGAGCTCAGATGCAGGACATAGTCGGTTCTTCAGATAACAGATTGTCAGACTTTGTGGTGTACCACGGCACACTTTCAGTAAGCGGCACTTACTACAATATCATCGACATCGCAGGTGCAACGAGCGCAACAGGTAGTATCTCCTATCCGTTAAACACCGATTTTGCATCATTGGATGGCAAACAAGTCACTGTTATCGGTTACTTTGTTGGAGTTTCTTCAACCAGATACAACACCATGATTGGCGCAGTTGTAAAGACCCCTTCTATTGTTGCTGACGATGTGACAATACAGTACAACGAGACTTTAGGTTCGATTACATATTCCATCAGCGACGCTGCTGAAGACGGATGGTTTAACGCAGAAGTTGAAGACGGCAGTTGGATTACAATCACCCAGCCTATCGGCAATAATGAGGTAGAATTCTCTTGCGATGAAAACACTGGTGATGCAGCCCGCACACAAAACGTCACGCTTTTGTATTCATATCATAACTACCAAGACACTATCGAAAAAGTTGTCACCGTGACACAGCAGCCTCATATCGTTCCTGTGGCATCAATCACAGTTGACCCGACAGAATTAAATGTCAATGCAGACGAACATGATGGCATATTTACAGTGGCTTATGAAAACATTGAAACAGACCTCGGAGCAAGTGTAGTTTGGTTTGAATCTGACGGCGTAACTGTAACTAACGAACCAGAATGGCTAACAGCAGACATAGATGTTGTGACATTAAATGTTGATTATATTATTGATGCCAACACCGGTGATGCCCGTACAGCTTACTTCAAAGTCTATGGACTTGATGGTGATGGCGAGGACGTTTATTCAAATCTTGTAACAATTACACAAGCAGCTCCTGTGATTGACTATGCAACATTGCCATTTGAATGGGCTGGCGGCACTAAAGAAGACTTGGTAGCTAATGTCGGTGTAAGCGGTTATGGTTTAGGTTCAAATTACGCCGAAGCCAATGCACCTTACCGTGTAAAATTTGATAATAACGGCGATTATATTTTGGTTAAGACAAACGAACAACCAGGTGAAGTAACAGTTGGTATCAAGAAATTGGGCGGTGCAAACGCATCTTCAATTACAATTAAAGGTTCTTCAAACGGTGAAGATTTCTCAACAATTCAAACATTTGACAATGAAGGTGAAGTTAACGCTGTTCTTGAGCACACAACAACCGTTGCTTTCAATGAAAACGACCGCTATGTGATGATTTATTTCAACAAACCTTCTGGCGGTTCCAACGTCGGTGTCGGTCCTATCACGATTGCACAGGTTGACAACACCCCATCAATCACCATCAACCCAGGTCCATATGATCTGAATTCAGAAGGTGGAGATGCAGAACTTGAGGTCACTTATTCAAACATGCCTACAGACCCACAGGCAGTGGTTATTTTCTATGAATCAAACGGCGAAACACCTCTCACAGAAAATCCTACATGGATTACAGCCACTATCAATGCCAATGGCAATGTAGACGGTCACATCGATGCCAACACAGGCGATGCTCGTTCAGCATACTTCAAAGTCAAAGGTATTGATGGCGATAACAACCCAGTGTACTCAGAATTGGTAACTATCAACCAGGCAGCCTACACATTAAGCATTGTATTTGAAACAACTTCGTTAGATATTGAAGCTGGCGGCGAGCAAGACAGAATAATAAGCTTCGAATATGAAGGTTTGGGCGAAAACCCGACATTCACAGTTCGCCAATATGATGCAACTGGTCAGACACAAACAACCTACGATTGGCTTACAACAACAATTACAGACGTTCATAAAGTCAATATCACTGTTGCAGCCAACACAGGCGATGCCCGTTCAGCATACTTCAAGGTATATGGTGAAAACGGCACAATAAATACCGAGTCAAATCTCGTGACTATCAACCAGGCAGCAGCTGCACCTGCAGGTGAAACTTTCACATTGTTAACAAATGTAGATCAGATTGTTGCAGGTCAGCACTATCTCATCACAAATGGCAGCAACAAGGCAATGGGTGTGCAGAACAGCAACAACCGCGCTGCAGCAGATGTCACAATTTCTGCAGGCACAGCCACTTACGAAGGCGATGATGTTTACGAAGTCGTCATTAGCGGACCAGATGCTAATGGAAACTATTCGATTTATGATCAAAGAACACCGGGTTATTTATTCGCAGCAAGTAGCGGATCAAATTATTTAAGAACAAGAGCTGAGAATAGCGATAATAACAGCATGTGGAAAATCACTATTGACAACGAAGGTGTGGCATCTATAATTGCACAAGGTAGCAATTCAAGAAATGTTATGCGGTATAATGGTGGCAGTTCTTTATTTGCTTGTTATGCTTCTGCAAGTCAGTCTCCTGTTTATCTCTTCAAGAAGAACGACGAGAAGACCTACAACTTCTACAGCAACACTACGGTGGCTTCGTTGACAGTCGACAACGACGGCGCATGCATCGTTCATGAAGATGTTGCTCTCGAAGTAACAGGCACAATCACCAACAACGGCGGTGCTGACAACATCCTTATTGAGAACCTCGGTCAGCTCATCAATAAGAACAATGTTGTGGCAACACTCCAGAGAGACATCAAAGGATATGGCGACGACCCGAATGTTGCCGACGGATGGCAGACCATCGCATCACCAGTCGACGGCATTTCGACAAGCGTTGTGGCAACCGCTCCTTACGACTTGTACATGTACAACGAACCTAATGCATACTGGTATTCAAATACTGGTTCAGTGCCATTCAACACACTTTCACGCAGTATCGGTTACCTCTATGCAAACGCAAACGACATGACATTGAATTTTGCCGGCGAGATGATTCGCACCGATCAGGTTGTACCTCAGACATTGAGCTACACATCTAATCAGACTGACGACGTGAGAGGCTACAACCTAATGGGCAACCCATTCACATGCAACCTCAACGCTGGAGACATTGCTTGGATCAACGGAGATGCTGAATATTTCACATCATATTCAATAGCAATACCAACCTCGGCGAACCTCGTCACCTATAATATTAATGAGAGACCTATTAAAACAGGCGAGGGCTTCTTCGTACAGGCAAGCGACGAAAATCAGGAGATTAGTTTCGTAAAGACAGCTTCAAAAGACGGTGTGGCAAACAACGGCTACATCAGCATCAACGCCAACACAGAGGTCAACTTCGACAATGCTTACATCCAGATTGGCAACGGCAACACCTTGCGTAAGATGAGCATCGCCACCAGCTCAGTCGTTTACGTGATGAACGACGGCGACGACTACGCAGCGGCAAGAGTCGAGGAACTCGCAGGCTCAATGCCGGTTTACTTCGATGCAGCTGAAGACGGTCAGTGCACAATCACCATCACTGCCAACAACCTGGTGGCACATTCGATGCACCTCATCGACAACTTCACTGGTGAAGACATCGACCTCTTGGTCAACCCGAGCTACACATTCTTCGCCAATGAAAGCGACGATGCGGCACGATTCACTCTCATGTTCGACTTCAACGACTACACAGGTGTCAACGAGTCATACGTCAACGGTAACTTCGCTTACCAGAGCGGTGACGAGCTGTTCATCAGCGGCGACGGCACATTGCAAGTGTTCGACGTGATGGGTCGCTTTGTGATGAGCAAAGAGATCCACGGCAGCGAGAGCGTCAGCGTTTCAGCATTCGAGACAGGCGTTTACATGCTGAGATTTGTGGGTGAGACTGTAATGACTCAGAAGATTGTTATCAGATAATTTGTATGAGTTTCCTCACTTCGTTCGGAATGACAGGGTTGTCATTCCGAGCGGAGCGAGGAAACTAAAAAAGTTGAAAAGAAATAAAATAAAAAAATATGAAAAGAGTATTATTTGCAGTAGCTTTGGCTTTGTCATTCGGTCTTTGCGCAAACGCTCAGGACAACGACGGAAAAGACGGCTTGTTCACCGACTGGAAAGATTTAGGCAACGGTCTGGACGAGTATGACGAGTTCGACGAGTTCAACGAAGACCCGACCAGAGACCCGAGTCTTCCTGGCGGTCACGGCGGTGGCGACACTCCTGCACCACTCGGCAGCGGCATCGTGGTGCTGACGGCGCTCGGTGCCGGATACGCGCTTTACAAAAAGGATAAAAAAAGATAAGCGCTAAGCTGATAAGGAGGATAAACGCTTTACTGATAAGCTTATCCTCCTTATCTTTTTAATCCTTCATGTTCGCTGCTCGGCTCTTGTTAACAAGCACAACGCCGGTGAAAACCAAAACGGCGGCAACGACCTTCTGCCATGTCAGGCGGTCCATGCCGGTGGCGATGCCCATCACGGTGGCGATAATAGGCTGAAGATAGCCGTAAAGGCTGATGACTGTAGGTCGCAACACCTTCTGCCCTACCGGAATCAGGTAATAGGCGATGAAGGTGGCAAAAAGAATCAAGAAACCAAGTTCAAGAAGATATTTCACAGGCATAGCTGCCATATCAATACTTACCAACTCCTTGATATCGAATGGGATAGCCACTATCGCAGAGAAGAGGAACATCCACTTCATGAATGTCACGACGCTATATTTCGCGATAAGCGGACGGAAAGCGCCGAGATACATGGCGAAGAAGATGCAGTTGCCTATCATGTAGACAATGCCCATAGGCTGGGTCTCGGTGACGCTACTGCTATCAGTGCGTACTGTATTGAAAACCAAGAAGATAACACCTATAAAACTCAATGCCACGCCACCTGCTTTCTTTAGGGTGATAGGCTCTTTTAAGACGATGGCAGCGATGAACATGGTGAAAATAGGTGTCAACGGGGTGAGGATGCTGGTGTCGAAAGGCGTGGTAAGGGTGCTTGCCTTCAGAAACGAAATCTGGGTAAGGAACAGACCGAGCATCGAGGCGAGAAAAATCTTCGGGAAATCGCTTTTCTCGACCTTCTCGCGAGGCTGAAAAAACGACACGAGCCAGAAAAGCAAGGCCGCGCCTATGGCACGAAAGCAGAACAATCCCATCGGAGAGACCAGCGCCAGAGTGGATAAATCTCTGCAAATGATGATGTTAAAGCCGAAAATCGTGTAGGCGAAGAAGGCTGAAATATGACCTAAAGACTTTTTCATTGCTGGCGCAAAATTACAAAATTAGCCATTAGGTATTAGCCATTAGCCAATAGTTTTTTTCGCTAATGGCTAATGGCTAGTTGCTAATGGCTAAAAATATCGTATATTTGCAAACTGAAAAAACAAAAAAATAGACAAAATGAGTAGAATGGAAACTCCGGTCCTACTTCTGACCGGTTATCTCGGAAGCGGAAAAACCACATTGGTAAACCATATCCTTTCCAACAAGAAAGGCATCAAATTCGCAGTGATAGTCAACGACATAGGCGAGGTGAACATCGACGCTGACCTCATCCAGAAAGGCGGCATCGTTGGCAAGAAAGACGAGAGCCTCGTGGCGTTGCAGAACGGCTGCATCTGCTGCACCTTGAAGATGAACCTCATCGAACAGCTCAATGACATCATGAAGATGGGACGTTTCGACTACATCGTCATAGAGGCGAGCGGCATCTGCGAACCTGAACCGATAGCACGCACCATCGCCGGAATCCCGAGCATGGGCTATCAATATACGAAGTTCGGCACCCCGCGTCTCGACTGCATCGTGACAGTTGTCGACGCACTCAGAATGAAAGACGAATTCGCTTGCGGCGACAGCCTCAAGAACGAAAACATCGACGAAGACGACATCGAGAACCTCGTCATCGAACAGATAGAGTTCTGTAATATCGTTTTATTAAATAAGGTGTCGGAAGTCGAGCCGAAAGAGCTTGAACGCATCCGTCAGATTGTGAAGAACCTTCAGCCTGAAGCTGAAATTATAGAATGCGACTACGCCAACGTCGACCTCGACAAGATAATCAACACACAAATGTTTGATTACGACCAGGTTAACGGCTCAGCAGGCTGGATTAAAATCATCGAAGGACGTGAAGAACACGATGATGACGACGATCATGACGAACACGAACACCATCATGAACACGAACACCATCATGAGCACGAGCATCATCACCACCATGACCATGATGAGGATGAAGGCGAGGCAGAAGAATACGGCATCGGCACCTTCGTTTATTTCAACAGGAGGCCGTTCGACACTTTGAAGTTCAACGATTACGTGTTAAACAACTGGCCGAAGAACATCATCCGCTGCAAGGGATTATGCTATTTCGCCGACAATCAGGATATGTCGTATATCTTCGAGACCGCAGGCAAGCAGAAGAAGCTCACCGAAGCCGGTTATTGGTTCGCGACAGCAAGCAAAGAGGAGCTGCAGCAGTTCATCGAGCGCGACCCGAGCATACTTAAAGACTGGGACGAGGAGTACGGCGACAGAATGGAGAAGATAGTTTTTATCGGACAGAAACTTGATAAAGAACAAATCAAAAAAGATTTAGATAATTGTTTGTTTTAAATGATTGTAGGGGCGAATGATTATTCGCCTTTTTTTCGGGCAAATTATTATTTGCCCCTACATTTTGATTCCCGAATTGCAAACGGCAACGCTAGAAGAAACGTCAACGCATCGGCGACGGCTTGAGTCATCTCCACACCTTGAAGGCCTATAAAAAGAGGCAGTATCATGATGGTCGGGATGAAGAATATGCCCTGTCGCCCCATCGACAATACCGTGGCTATCAATGTTTTACGAGTCGTTTGATACATCATGTTGGTGACCATGCTCACGCCGACGAGCGGGAACGACAGACATTGCCAGCGCAAGGCTTCAGCACCGATTTTAATCAGTTCGGCATCTTCACTTCTAAAGATTTTTATGAGATCCGGGGCGAAGATGGCGAACGTTATTGATATCATCGTCAGTACGACGGTTGCCAGTTCGGTGGTGAAAATGAACGACTTACGCACACGTTCATGGAGTCCGGCGCCATAGTTGAAGCCACAAACAGGCTGGAACCCCTGCCCTATTCCGAGGATGAGCGAGAAGGCAAACATCATGATGCGCGACACTATCGCGAAGGCAGCGATGGCACTCGCCTCGGTGCCTGGAACAGCGTAAAATGCGGCGTAGCGATTAAGCATTATCGTGCTGATACACACGAAGACGTGCCTGCACAACGAAGGCAATCCGCCGTTGAAGATGTCGATATAACTTCGTAATGTTGGGGTGAAGTTTCTGAATCGGATATGCACATTGCCGCTTCTCTCGGTGCCGAGAAACAGCACCACCCAACCCACCATCTGGCTGATGCATGTCGCCAGCGAAGCACCCATAACACCCATGCCGAGACCGTAAATAAAGTATGCGTCGAGGAAGATGTTCAGCACCGCGCCGGTAGCTATTCCCACCATCGCATAACGCGCGTTACCCTGCAGTCGCAGCTGGTTGTTCAGCGTCAGCGACGACATCATGAAAGGCGTTCCGATGAGGATAAATATCAGATAATCATTGGAATATGGCACGATGTCGGGAGTAGCGCCCATCATTCGCGAAAGCGGTGAGAGCAGGCACAGTCCGACCACACCGGCTATCACGCCTATCGTCATCGACGAGATGAAACCCGTCGCCGCCATCTTCTCAGCCTCTTTGTATTTCTTAGCGCCGAGAGCCGTCGAGATGAAGTTGCCCGAGCCATGGCCGAAGAAAAAACCTATCGCGTTGATGAACGTCATGTAGGCAAACGACACACCCACGCCCGCCGTCGCCTCGGTAGAGATATGGCCGACAAAAAACGCGTCGATGATGTTATACAACGCCGTCACCATCATGGAGATGATAGTCGGGACTGCCATCTTCATAACCAGCTGACGCACAGGGCTTTCGGTCATCAAAACATAACGCTCATCCCTACGCTGCGCATCGTCATCACGTGTCGAACCAAAAATATGCTTCATTCCGCAAAAATACAAAAAATAACGGCTCGTAATATAATTTTCCTTATCTTTGCAGGTTATTATTATATATTGGAGAAATTTGTATTTATGGAAGAAAAAGATATAAAGGAAGAAGAGATTCTTGACGAAAATATAACGGAAAACACAGAAGATGTTGACAGTCTGCTGAAGTCGACCCCTCAGAAATTCAATCTGAAGGACGAGGAGATGGAAGATCAGATGGTGAACAAACAGGACGAGGGCGAGGAGTTTAAGGCGACATGGCCGTTGCACGACGACATGAAGAAGACGCTCACTAACGATTTTCACCGCGGATGCCGTATCAAAGCCGACAAATACGAGTTCGCGAGCTGTGTTTTGCGCCATGGACAGTGCAAACTCGACAGTTTCAACTGGCTGAAGGACTACGAGAACGAGACACCGAAAGAAGGCGATTTGCTGATTGCAGAGGTGCGTTTCAAGAACGACAGAAAAGACTTCTACAGCTACCCATCGGAGATGCATCTCCTTGAAGGTGAATTAGTTGCGGTGGAGACAGCTATCGGACACGACATCGGTATTGTGACCATGGTGGGCGAGCTCATCGAGAAGCAGCGCAAACGCAAGAAAAACAACACTCCTGTTGCGGAGTTGAAGAAAATCTACCGCCGCGCACGTGTCAACGACGTGGAGAAGTTCCTTGAGGCCATCCGTCAGGAGGATCATACTTTGTACAGAAGCCGTGAAATAGCATCGAGCCTGAAGCTTGAGATGAAGCTCAACGACATTGAGTATCAAGGAGATAGAACGAAAGCCATATTCTATTACACCGCCGATGGCCGTGTCGACTTCCGTGAGTTGATTAAGAAACTGGCCGAGGAGTTCCATGTGCGTGTGGAGATGCGTCAGATAGGATTCCGTCAGGAGTCGGCGAAGCTGGGCGGCATCGGCTCATGCGGCCGTGAGCTCTGCTGCGCCTCTTGGATCACTGATTTTCAATCGGTTACAACCAATGTGGCAAGAGTACAGCAGCTGTCACCGAACCCACAGAAACTCGCCGGACAGTGTGGCAAGCTGAAATGCTGCCTCAACTACGAGTACGAGGCTTACGTCGACGCTTTGAAGAGTTTCCCTGACAACCGCATAGTGCTGAAGACCAAGAAAGGCGACGGAATATATCAGAAAATCGACATCTTCAAGGGATTGATGTGGTACTCCTACCCGTTTGACAGAAACAACATGATGGCTATTCCTGTGGAGCAGGTGAAGGCTATCATCGAGAATAACAAGAAAGGCGTGCTTCCTGAGCAGCTGGAGGACTTCGCATTCATCAAGGAACAGAAGAACAACGACTACGGCGAAGACGGCAAGCCAGCGGATTTGTCGAAATTGGAATAATCCACCCGTCATTTCGAGCGAAACGGAGTGTAGTCGAGAAATCTCCTGTATTTGAATATTACGAATCAATTATATGAATGACGAATAAATGTTAATATGAAAAAACTAATAATTGCGATAGCGGTAATGATTTTGATGGCTTCGTGCGGCAACAGCAAGCTGTACGACGAGAGCATCGTGATTCCAGAGGCAAAGTGGGACAACGAAAACATCCCATATTTCAACGTGTCTGTTGACGACACCTTGGCGGATTACGCTTTCTATCTGAATATCAGGCACTTAGAAAACTATCGCTACAGCAATCTGTTCGTCTTCATGCACACCGAGTTTCCTAACGGCAACGTCACTCACGACACCATCGAGTGTGTCTTGGCTATGCCCGACGGCCATTGGATGGGCAAAGGCAGCGGCACCATGCGCTCGGCTAAGGTGTTGTTAAACCCGTCGCTGCGTTTCCCTTTGAAAGGCGATTATCATTTTGAGATAGAGCAAGCGATGCGCGACAAGGAGCTGAAAGGCATAGCGGATATAGGCATTTGCTTTGAAAAACAATAAGTTATGGCTAAGAATAAGACAAAAAAGAAACGCGATGTCAAGGTCTACATGATAGTTTTGTGGACATTGTTCGTCATGTTCGGGCTGTCGGTTTACCTGCTTTTCCACGGCATTGTGAACGAATGGTTCGGTGAGATGCCGACGTTCGAGGAGCTGGAAAACCCTGAGACCAACCTCGCAACCGAGATTATCTCCGCCGACGGCAAGATTTTGGGCACTTATTACATCGAAAACCGTTCGAACATCAGCTATGACGACATCTCTCCCGACCTAATCAACGCGCTCATCGCCATCGAAGACGTGAGATTTTACGAACACAGCGGTATCGACAAAAGAGCTTTGTTCCGCGTGGCAGTGGGAGTGTTTACTGGCGATTCCGATAAAGGAGGCGGCAGCACGCTGACACAGCAGCTGGCGAAAAACCTCTTCCCGCGAGACGAAAACCTCAGCAAGACACGACTCGTCATCAGGAAATTCCAGGAATGGGTCACCGCGACGAAGCTGGAATACAATTATTCGAAAGACGAGATCATCGCGATGT
>Ga0310696_10004036_pt1 | contig 18116 bp, 15 predicted proteins | sample AusTroGonzalo_MG_4_FD_203885 | JGI IMG/M metagenome (GOLD analysis project Ga0310696, IMG submission 203885) | Bovine rumen microbial communities from tropical cattle in Woodstock, Queensland, Australia - Gonzalo_02 (v2) (version 2) | ecosystem: Host-associated > Mammals > Digestive system >...
AAACGGCGTATGGTGCCAGAGGCAGGCCGTCTTCGCCATTACGCTTCTCGGGGGCGCGGGCCATCACCCGCACAATGCCCTCCACAATGTCGTCAACGTAGGTGAAGTCGCGGCGGCAGTTGCCGTAGTTGTAGATCTGGATGGTTTCACCTTTCAGTAGCTTATTTGTAAAACCGAAGTAGGCCATATCGGGCCGACCAGCGGGACCATACACAGTGAAAAATCTCAATCCTGTGGAAGGAATATTATAGAGCTTGGAGTAACAATGCGCAAAGAGCTCGTTACTTTTCTTTGTGGCGGCATAGAGCGAAACGGGGTTGTCAACACGGTCTTCCACCGCAAATGGTACTTTCTTGTTACCACCATAAACGCTGCTGCTTGATGCGTATACCAGATGCTCTACAGGATTGTGACGGCAAGCCTCCAAGATGTTGTAAAAACCTATAATGTTGCTCTGAATATATGCATCGGGGTTCTCGATGCTGTAGCGCACGCCTGCCTGGGCTGCAAGATTCACCACGATGTCGAACTTATGCTCTGCAAAGAGACGGTCGATGAGAGCCTTGTCGGCCAAATCACCCTTTACGAATTGATAATTGACAGTTGACAATTGACAATTCTTTTCTATCTCATGCAGGCGATGCTCTTTCAACGAGACATCGTAATAGTTGTTAAGGTTGTCGAGGCCTATGATGGTGCCTTCGTTCATATCCTTAAGAAGGCGCATCACAAGGTTGGCTCCAATGAATCCGGCACTGCCGGTAACGAGTATATGTTTCATAATTGTTTAATTGCTTGCTGATTTTGCTTAGGTGCTTAGTTGCTTACAGCTTACTGTTTTTCGTATTTTTCGTGTTTTTCGATGTTATCTCTCCAAGCGTTCCCCTCCGAGCATCCTCCGTGGATGTAGCGTGGATGCTCCGTGCATCCTCCGACGATGTTGGCTTCATCGAACCTACATCGAAGCTACCTCGAAGGAACATCGAAGCTAGAGATGTATGATGTTTGATGTATTGGCGAGACAGGGGACAGGCACCTGTCACGGGGATGAGGGGTTATTTTGTTCCCTCAGATAAACTTCACGATGCAGTCGATGCATATGGGACGTTCGGTCACCTCGTCGATAAAGACGTTGGCAGGGTGCATGTCTTCAAGGGCAATGCGGTCGGAAGTGTAGTTGAGCTTGGGCCGCCAGCTTGGCTTGTTCCAGCATTTGCACTTGCCGCAAAACCTTTTCGCAACATCATTTATAAAAACTTCATAAGCCCTAAGTCATTCAGAGGGTTAAATGACTTAGGGCCTTGTGAAAAAATTTGAGATGCTACAGACTGTACTTCTTATAGATTAAAAATTGACCTCGGTTTCGGGAAGCCACTCTGTCTCTACTTGAAAGGAGCCGTCACCACTTGCCGTGAAGATGGAACCAACAAGTTTTGTCATGCGGTTGCGCTGCAACGGAACATTGTTGACCTCCTTGTGGGAGATAGTCTGGTTGTTCTCATCCAGAACATCGATGGTGACGTTCACCGTCTGCTCATCAGTGGCGAGGAAGAGGTAGCTGACCGGGCCGGCAACGCTTCCCACCGCGGTGCTGGTGATGTTCACAGTGTTGCTGAAACCAGTGTTGATGGTGGCCAGACCCGTGGAAGGGTTGAAGGCCTTGCTGCCGCCCGAAGTGGTGATACGCACACTGTTGGCATTGGCGGTACGGCCATCGGTCGAAAGCACTTTGAGCTTGGCAACCACCCGATTGAGAGTAGCATTAAGCTCCAAGGCATCGGTGTTGGTGATGCTCACTGCCTGGGTAGCCACGAAGGTCTCACGGGCGGGGTAGTCACCGAAGGTTGCCGAGGTGGGGCCTGTGAGCGTGATAGCAGGTTCGCCATCATTAAGACCGTAGCCAAGGACGACCATTGTGTAGCTGCCCATGGGGAGCGAGAGGTCGAACTCACCGAAGGCGGTGTAGGTTGTGGCATCGGCTCGCATCTGGGTTACCTTGTACTGCTCGTCGCCGCTAGCAGTGTAGAAGGCCAGCGTAATGGCTTTCACACCGGAGTAGTCGGCCACATCGGAAGCGGACCGTAGTTCAGGAAATTCCTCCTGAGAGACGTTGAAGTTGTTGACATGGAGGCGTACGGTTGCCACACCTCCGTTTTTTTGGCAGCTGGCGAACAACAACAGCACAGCTGCGACCAGAAAATTGATTTTTTTCATGGGGTTTTCATGACGGACTCTCTTGGTTCATGATTCAACCTCCATGCAGGCAGAGCCCATTAACCCACACTTTGGTTCTGTCATTTTTGACACTGCAAAAATAATCTTTTTTTGAACCAAAGCGAATAATTTTTAATTTTCTTGATAATTTATTTTTATATTAATTCGATTAAATAGCGGAAATTATTGACTCGCAAGCACTTGTTTATTTTTGTTAACTATTAATAGTAAATTTTTGTCATGCAAGTAATTTTTAGGGGATCAAAGTCCCAAGTTCCAAGCCCATCTCAATCCCGGGGGGATTAACCGATTTGAGATAATTAGTATTATGCTTTGGATAGAATCACATGCTTCGCTAAATGCCTGAGAGGCAGACATATCTTATACAATTTAAGTTAAAGTATCAAACCTCACATAAAACTCTAACTTTCGCGGATTATTTCGCAAATTAAAATACTCGTTCATCTCGGCAGGAACTGGAACAAATATTTTGTTCTTTGTAATAATTGTTGTTGATTTTACAGGATGACCGCCCGTCATATTCTGAGGTAAAGGTTCTTTTAAATCAATGTCGTAGTACATAGAAACCTCACTTGAAATATGAGTGAACACATATACCACCTTATGAGTACTCCAAATAATCTTCGTTGAATGTGGCTCCAAAAAGAAATCGCTATATCTGTCAAATAGCTTGTCAGAAAGAGCCAAAAACATCAAATGATTATTCAACACAGGATATGCAATATCGGTTCGTAGCAGTTTCATAGAGGATTGATAATCAAGCCGAAGTAGTGGTGGTTGAGGCATGTAAATATCTTCTTCAGTATTCTGGTCTGTCTCCTCAGTTTGTGGAGTTTCATCAACATTAGCTTTCACACTTGGCACAACATCTTCTACCGGCCCTGTCATCTCTGCACTCACTACTTGTTTCTGACTATTGTAAATAGCAGCACTTGCCCGATGAACATCAGCCAAAGTAGCCTGCCCTTTAAGATAATCGCTGATAACCTCGTCAATCTGCCCCATTTCTTTTTCTTCAATCGAAAACAGATCTTTTTTCTGCTTCATTATTTTCATCAAAGCATCAGCCCCTTGCTTTGTTGCAGAGGGGACATAGCTGCTCAAACGAGGATATAGATTCTGGCGCACATAATCTTTTACAAAACCATCGAAAAGACTATAGTCGCTGCGATAAACCTCACGAAGATAATTTATGCTGTTGGTGCCACGCTGAATATGGATAATCACCCTATCATTCAAAGCTTCAACCAGAACAGGTTGGTTATGAGTTATCTCAGAAAAGTAAACCTTTCCATTATTGATAAGATAATCGCTTTGAAGAATGTATTCTATTCTGAAAATAATCGATGTTTCGTCGGTATCCAAATCAATCATCTTAAAATCGTTAGCCTTCACATCATCTGGAATGGTATCAATGCCCAGATGAGACAAATAACGGTTTTGAATACCTCTGCGAATAGCATCATTACTAAGAATCAACAAGTAGTTGTTCTCATTGGCAAACATTCTAATAATTGACTCGTCAGAACCCGGATAATACCTGACTTCACGACGATCCATCTGTTTTTGCACTGAGCCCAAAGGAATCCGGTCATCAGTAGGTTCTCTTCTTATCGTCACCTTGGTTGCCAACATTTGTGTCATATTAGGATGTTGGTAAACATAGGCGAGAAACTCTCTGTTAAGGTCGCAAGCATCGTATTGCGAAAACATCTTAACCGCATTGTTCTCAACCGATGTTATGATGGATGATATAAGGTTGATGCTTTCACGAGTCAATGAATCACGGCCTGCGGTTGGTACTATATCCAACAAATTTGCTATTCCTCCCCATCGGAACGATGAGCCCAAAGCCAATGGCGCCAACCCAAAGCCATTACGCAAACCGAAAATCGTTCCACCGTTTTGAATTAGGACGACCTCGCCCTTAACTGAAACACCGAGATGGTTTATGTCTGTTACATGCAGACTCAACAAACCATTAGTATGACTTTTGGCACACAATCGTAAATGATATTCAAATGAGCCATCATTAAATGTGTTTTCACAATGAATAGCACTTTCTTCAGCTATCATTGTCGCACTTACATAATCCTTTTGACTAATGAGTTTGTCGTTAAGATAGACCGGGATGGATAAATATTGAACATACGGCAACAAATACGACAAAGCATCGCTTTCAGTCAAAATAATGCCAGGGCTTAGAAAAGCTGTTACCGTGGTTCCTATTGGAAGCGTTGAATCTGTTGAGGTTTGTTTGTCAATACATTCATCATCTAACGAAATATTCTCAATTTCCAAACTAGTGATTATGGTTTCAGTTGAAGCATAGTAACGTGTTTTGACTTCCAGTTTGTCACACACACCAAAATTAGCCATAGCACCTATACCAAAAGTGCCAACCACACCTGCTCTTCTCGCCGCTTCATTGTTTTTTCCACTTGACCCCGCTTTCCAATAATTATTCTCAACCACATCAAGAGTCATACCGATACCATTATCAGTGATGACAACCTTATCACCAAAAACATTCATCTTGATGCAAGGATTGGCATAACCAGGGTCAATTGCTTTCCGCATAAGGATTGCATCGTATGCATTTTGCAGATTCTCACGCAACAGGGCATAGGGAGAATCATAAATGTCTTTAGCAAGAAGCTTAATTACTTTCTTTATATCGACTTTTAATTTCATCTCACCCTTGTTTTAGATTATTACAAGTTTTGCCTCCGCCACCATCGATTTTATACTTGCATCTGTTGTTGTTTTGACAATATCGAGGTTCATCAATTTTATTAATGTAGACCTATCTTTGTTCCTAATACTGCTTTCAAATATTGCCATAGCCTCTGCTATGTTCTGTGGGTCTGAAAACAGCTGTATCATTCTGATATGATTATCGGTGCGTTGAAGCATTTCCAAAACAAACTTCCTAACCAAAGGCTTTTCCATTCCGAGCGCAATCAATTGATCAATGCCGCTCTCTAAGTTACCCGATTTTTCGATTTGAAGATTGATTTGATTAATGTCGTTTTGGAGTTTTTCCTCTTCCTCCAAAACAAGATGTGGAGTTATAGGAATTGTTATTTTATGACTAGTTTTTAGTGAGCGGCCTATTGTTCCTCTATCCCATGCCGGCATTTCGTTCAATGCTGTGGCATCTTCCCTTGAATAGAGCTCAATACTACATTCCTCTGAATTCATATCAACTACCAAAATATTATACTGGCGTGATATTGCAGGTGGGATATCCCTTTTATTACCATAGACCGTTCCAGCACTTATCAGATTCAATTTGGCATCAGAGGACACGTCTTTATGCTCATTAATCATACCGCTTATATGTTGGTGACCATGCAACGCGACAAATATGCCATTTTGAACCATGTTGTCAAGAATGGAATAATCAAGATAATTGCTTTGGTTGGGCAGACCACGAGTGTGATGATGCCACACGCCTACAATAAGCCTGCCATTATTCTTTGCTTTAATCAAATCGCTGGTGAGAGAAGACAAAGAACGCGGTGAAATGTAGCCACTCAAGCGCAAATGATCCAACTGATAGCAACTGTTAAAACAAGCCAAGGCTATGTTCAAATCAGGAATATCAATCAAATAGCTCTGACGTTCGGGGTCTTGAGGAAATTCTCTAATACCTGAGAAAAAAGAATTGTAGAATGAGATGAAATCATCAAACCGCTTGTTATATGTTTTTCTGTCAACAATCCTGTAGAAATGTAATGTTTTCCATGACCATCGAATATCAGCCCCTTCTTCTTTATCAGACCACAGCGCATCAGCCAATTTCTCAATTTCATTATCATCGTGCTCAATCTGTTCCATGCTGTGTTCTGAAACATATTGGCTCACATCGTGATTGCCGGGAACAATAACAACCCTTGCTCGGTCTTCCTGATTGGGGCCAATAAACAGTTTGCATAGTTCAGACAGAAACTTGGTTGCGGTTTCGTATTGCTTTTCAATTTGTTGTTTTGCCAAAAAAGCATCCTTCTCCTTGCTGCCATCAACGATATCACCACTCACCACAATCAAATGCACGGGAGGCAAACCCATTTCCGCATATCGAGCCTTCTCTATTTGAAAAGAAGACATGATACACTCGATATTTTCCGGTTTAATCCGATGAAGGTCAGAAAGATGTATGATGCTGTATTTCATCCCTTGAATTAATCTACGCAATAACTGTAATTAGAACTGGTTCCAAAGTCGTATGCATCAACATTGTTTCCATTCACATTAAAGGTAATAGAAGAGCTGGTTTCATAATCATAACAATCAACAGTTGATCCCGTTACATTAATTGACACATGAGATGAGGTGGCATAGTCGTACATGCTCTTATCATTCCCTGAAACACTATGATTTCTGTTGTGATCATAAAACTCAGGGTTGGATGTGTTTGCATTTGACGTTGATATAGTAAGGTGTTTACTTTGATGACAATCGTAAACACCATTATACGCTCTTTTGTTCACTAATGTTGCTGCCACAACCGCGAAACATGCTCTTTTATCGGCTTCCATATTCTTCTTTGTTTAATTGTATATAATGAAGTGTCGTGGATGGCGGGGGCATCTACTCAACCCAGTATCGTGAGAAGGCTCCGAACCCCCAGATGTCCCACCACGAGCAACGTTTCCATTGCGTAGTTTGTCCGATTAGTGTCTTTTTTTTGTTTCTAATGTTCCCATAAGCAGTCCTCCAATTATATTTGTTATTTTATAAAGATAACCGATTGTACAAAGTGTTGCACTCACGAATACTATCAGAGGGGTCACGTAGTCAAACATCACTACCACCGAGTTGAGTCTGGTTTAAATGCAAATTATAAATTATATCATAACTAGTTAAAAACTTCTTTTGTTTGTTCCAACTAAAATAGCTCACATAGGAATTCATTTATCGGCGTATGGATATCGAGGTGCTGCAATCGAGCTCCGCATTCATTGTTCAAGAGTGTGATAACGTTCTTTGACTTAGTATCACTGGTAACAAAGTATTGAATTGAAGAATCCAAATCTGCTTGAGAGAAGAGTTTCGTGTCGTTAGGGATAAGCAGCCTTTCTTTTATTTCGGGGAGCTGACCTTCATTACGGGCTGAATACACCGTGGCTGCAAATTGTCCGGCTCGTTGAGCGTGGTCGAAATTGAATGGAACTATCTTCAAATTTCTGAGCGGTAACTCGGAAACGTTACCCAGCACACAATATTCGGCAATGGATATGGTTGAAAACTTCATATCAACACCATGATCCAAAAAATGCTTGTAATAGGCCTTCGCGTTTTCATGAAGAACGTCGGACTCACTCAAAAGCCGGATGATAAAACTGGTATCTAATAAAACTGCCTTAATATCCATAGTTACGCCTCACCTCTTATTTCATGAATCCAATTATCGACATCAATTCCTTTGAACTTGTTTCCCACTTTAGAGATCAAGGTGGAAAGATACTGCTCGTCAAAGCGGGAATTGTAATCAACAAGCTGTATTAGTTTAAGACCCTTTTTGTCCAATTCACCAGTGGCGACATTTTGCTTTCCTTGAACCCTGACACCGTAGTCTTTATATAAGATGTTATCATCCTGCATTTTGAGAAACTCTTTATCAACATCGATCAACAAAGTTCCAGCTTCTTTGGTTACTAAATGTATGTTGGGTTCGTTTTTTCCTCCAGCATTAACCAACTCGCCATAAAAGAAAAATTCGGCATCGACCCACAAATCTTCGTTACGAAAGAAGTTAGTTTCGGGAGTGATCTTCAACGCTATTTGGTCGCTTTGGGAGGTCATTATCTCAAAAACATAGTCGTTTTGCTTGGCAGACTGCTGAATCGACTCAATTGCACGAGCCGTGGTCACTTCCAAATTATCAATAGATTGCTGTGCCACAATCATATTCAACACAGCGGCAAACGACACCACAGTCTGCATGCTGGTTCTGAAGATGTTCCTCACAGAACCCGACTCAATGCTGAAGGATACCGTTGGACGGTTGTTCTTGTTGTTAGGGAACAACATATCTTCTATTCCGTCCAACAATTTCTTAACCTCTCGGATATCGAAATTGTCGGGCGAAAGAGGCTCATTACCATTTTTGCCGGTGATATGAATCTCTATTGTTCCTGATTTGGGTTCCATTATACTTTTGTTGTCTGAATCGTATTTGTATGCGCACCGTTGGATGAAAAAAGGAAGATGTTTAAGAAGTCGAGTGGTGGCGAAAGGTCTTGAGTTTTGCGGTTGGTGGGTTGTGGGTACACCTTTATTCCTCCCCGCCACGGCAAGGAGGAACCAGAAGGGAGTTTCGAAGAAATCTCTTTCCCGAAACCAGGGGTCGCCCTCTGATCCAGCGGCACTTACCCACCACCTTACGGAAAGCCGACGATACTTTCCGCGCGGCAAAGGTACAAATTATTTTATTACACGTGCAACTATTTTTTTGTTCGGGGAGGAGAAAAAAATGCACATACCTCTGCCGCCCTTCTTTTTCCCTTTTTGACCCCGTGCGCGGCACACCATTCCGCAAGGCGCGAAGCGCCGCAGCGGAATCTCCTCCGTTTAACCGCAAGCTATGCGAAAACTACTTGAGCTGAGTTTGCGCAGCGGGCTGTTGTTTAAAAAAAGCATGCGCTGCAGGGATGGAATGCAGCGCATGCTTGTATTATAGGAGGGTCGGCATCCCTGCCGACCGAAATCCTTAAATGGCGACGTAAGGATATGTCACACAGAAATCACAAAAAGGTTCGTCTGCAGCGAAAGGGGTGGTCTGTTTGTTGAGTTGTTGTAGTCTTTAGCGAAGGAACACAGGTCGTAGCGTTGGCAGAGGTGAGGGCTTCAGGTTACGAAGTTAGGAAATTAAAAGGGTTAGAAGATCCGGAGGATATTGTTTGTGCACACTTTATCCTTCTGCTATATTTGCCGAACTAATACTACATGCTTCCAGGCGTTTGAGAATGTCATCGGAAAGCAACTTGAAATTATCTTTCGACACTGTCTCAAAGCGACCTGAATTCTTGGACTTAAACATATCCCACACGTCGCTCAAATTATTCAAAATAGTGTTTATTTTTCGTAACTCTTTCTTCTTAGTCTTGTTAGCTACTGATGGAAGCTTGCTGATTTCCTCCTCGACTTTGCTTTTTCTATTATTAAAACAATCACATATTTTATCATAACGACCTTCTTCATCCTTACGATAATTGTAATTGGTCAGGTTGATAATATAAACCTGCTCTGTTGTATTGCATCGCGAAACAGCCAGTGCAGCTTCATACATACAATCCTCCGAATAGAGAAAATCCTGTGACAAAACAAGAATTACTTTTGTGGCATTTACAATATCTTCTTCGAAATTATCGATGTCTTCATTGTAACCACAAGTGACCTTATCTACGACACATTCAACATCTCTCCCTCTTAAAGACCCCAGCAAAGATGGATATATCCAGTTGTTGACGACACTTCCTGAAGGCTCAACCCAACTATACGATATGAACACTTTCCTCGTCATCACATCAACTTACTTCTTTAAGATATCTGTTCAGATTCATATTCTCACTATTGGAGCGTATCAGCTCATCAAACATGTCCATAGCACTCTCAAGAGCTGAATTATGTTTGTCAAACTTGAAGATGTTGTTGTACGCCTCTATCAAGATTTGTGTAAGTTCTGATATTTGGAATCTGTCAGCATTTTTCTTTTGATTCCCATACAACACACGTATCCATATAAGACAATCCTCGGGGAATGTTAGTGACTGGCCTTTGAGAAACTTTATCATGTCGTGTCGCGCATAACAACCGACAGCAGACGAACAATAGAGCGGCAGATATTGTTTCAGTGATTGGCGTGACCATTGTTTCAAGATATCACCAAGAGCATCGTATGCCATTCCCAAATTCTGATCATCAAAATTCAGATACCGTAACAACACCTTCATGCACTTGTCGTGATATTGCGGCTTATAAGAGTAACGGATATCTCTGATTAACTGACACTTACCTTCCTTGGATAAATCTGCCATATGCAGGGTCATGTCCTCTGCTCCCGCAGATTCACGTAACCAAGCGGCAAACAACAGTACCACGTTGACAGAATGGGTTGAAGGCTGCTTGATGCACTCCTCGAAATAGGGTTTCAGTTCTTCAAAACGGGTTCGAATAAAATACAACAACGGATTCAGGTTGTGAAGCGGAATCCGAAGAAGATTGACATTATAATCCCGTGAAACCATCTTCATGAACAAGTTAAATGTTTTTTCCTCATCAACATGTATCAAAAGTGCCATATTGAAAAGCGCCGCGCAACGAGTCGCCACATTGCCATTTTTCGCAACCGTCTCCAAAACTTCAAAGATTCTGTCTGAACAATCCTCACAGTAATAAAACGGAATAAGATGATCAACGGCGCTACCTCGGACTTGATTGATGCCGTCATTGATATCAACCTGTTCTTTTGTGGAATCATCTTCATCTTCATAATAGATAGCCACTTTGCAAATAAAATCGAACAAGAAGGCTGGTGGAGTGGTCCGTGATTCGGAAAAGTGTCTGGAATAATGAAAAACTCTCATTAGCACCGTATGATCTATGACATTTACATCGTCCGGAAATGATTTGATTAACTTTGTCAACAGATTGCACATCTTTTCTTCAGAACACCCTCCGTCGTATAAAGATTCAAGTCCATAAGAGACATAATAATTAAGACTAGAGTCTATATCAATCATTGAAGAATATACGTCACACATAAAATCCGGCTCTTTTGCGGCACGTGCCGCATAGACACTTGCATTGTCATGACGTGTAGGAATGGACCAGTCTAAAGGATCATCTTTGTCATATTTTAATGCATGGTTTATCAGGTCTTCCTTACTCATCATATCCACAGCGGACTGTGGTGTTGCAGACCATCCGGACATCGTGCGGATCCTATTGGGTTCAACAATCTCAATATTGTTATACTGTCGGCGCAATCGATTGTATTCCTGCCATGCCTCAGGATATTCATCCTTAAGGATATTTTCGGGTATAAGGCTATAGTACTGGGCTTTGGTATAACCAATCCGCAGATGGGGTGTATTGTTGCCTTTACTTAACGGCATTTTCTCCCAATCAGGAGCCAGATTGGCAACCTTCTCCATTAAGACATCTTTTTTCTCTTTTTCAAGTTTCGTGAATAGGGCTTCAAATAGCTTTTTTTGGCAGTATTCCAAATAAGACGAGTGAAACTGTTTGCCAATATGTGACGCAAGATACTGATACGATTCTTTAGTATATCTGTCAACAGAACTCAACCAACCAGAAATGGCCATTACATGTTTGGCGGCCTCGTTAGAAGATGCAAGTTCATTGAGGATATTATCAATATCCGCATCGTTCTTTTCTATCTCCTTCTCGATTGTTTCAATCAGATGGGTCAACAACCAATCGTCAAAATAGATTGGCGAATTGTGTCGGTTATAAAGCGAAAAGATTGTGGATGACTGTATCTCATCATCGTTGAATTCTTCTGACGACGTAAGGATAAGGTCCAACATGCGTAGTCCCGAAAACAAAAAGGCCTTGGGTTGCTTTTCTTCAAGCATTTCCACGATGATTTTAAAATTCCGTGGAACATCTATATGCCAAACGTTCCTCTTCCCTCTAATATTGAGATAATTATCTAAATAATCGACAAGATAGTCGCCAACTTGGGAAGAACTAATATCAATTATACGTTCCAAAAGTCCGAGAATCTCTATATCACCACCCGTAGCTCCATAGTTCTTTATTAACCCCCATACAACTGGAAGATTGTCTTCATTGACCGGAATGGCATCCAGCGTCCAAAGAAATTGCTGCCGCAACTTGTTGTCAGCATATATTTCAGAAATCTTCGTCAAATAATGAGCGGCTTTCGCTGTATCGTCTCTCGAAAGATAGACTATGGCATTCAAATAACTCCTGACATACGCAATATCCACTTTTGTGGCCCCCCCGTGCTCTTCTATGTATTCAGAGAGGAGATCAATCCCATCCTTATTGGTAACCGCTGACAACAGCACGGATTTCAGTTGTGTATCATCCAACAATTGCCTGAAAATGACTTTCTCTCCTGGCAAGAATGAGGGGTTATACGCGAATGTGGTTATCACAAGCTGCTTCAGATGAAGTCGGTATTTGTCATATCCTTTTTCTGTCTTGGAGAACAAAATCTCCCGAAGATTGGAGATATAAGTTTGCGGGTCAACGCCTCGCTGGTAGTCAAGTATCTGTTTTAGTTGTGGCCGTATAAATAGGCCCTGATGGATGTTGGCAAAAGCGGATGCTATCGTACGTTTTTTCTCAACAAACAGTCTTGCCGTCACGTACTCAAAGAGTGTCTGGTGAATGAACTGGATTTTGTTTGTTTTGGTTTTAGTCATCAGACGATTCGACACAAGATAGTTCAATTGGTGCGCGTATTCGGATGACAACAAAGCTGAATCAACGATCAGGACCTGCCGTTCACTCATCATACGCGCTACAATATCCAAACATTCAACCAAGTCTTTCGTGCTTGCGCCTGCTTTATCGACTATGAATTCTTTCCATAAGGAACCATATAATTCTTGAAGAGTTGTTGTCTCATTTACATTCGACTGATCAGCGAGGCGGCAATATAGGAAAAGATAGAGTGGAGTTCTTAAAAACTCAATGACCGTATCCGAAATCCTATCTGCCTGAATTCCCGCCTCCGCAAGCACATTTTTCACATTATCGTATGACAACGCGTCTATGTTGATTTTTTTACATTGTTTGTATCTGGCAAACGCACTTTCGTAATCGAAATCATATTGACGACAAGAAACGATAACCCTAACATTGGGAACCTCTGTTATTTCACTAATGAATGCGTTGATGGTTTCCAAAGGCCGCCGGTCTGAAGACAATGTGGAGGACAATGCATCGATTTGGTCAATCAGCACTACAATCTGCTGCTTTGAAGCTATGTCCTTAACGATTCTCGTAACGGGTTCACCAAGATTCAGTGCGTCATCAAGAGATGCTTCGGAACTAAAGAAAAGACTATCCGACTTAATGCCAAGTACAGGTGTTCCGTCATCCTCAAGCATTTCCAACAGATCATGCATGACCACCGTCTTGCCACTTCCTGCTCCTGCAAGCAAGACTGCGATTCGGTTTTCCGGTTTCTCATCAACATCAGCCTTTATCCAGCCGTATAGAAGCCTCGTCTCGTAACGATCTATGTGATACCCTGGTATAATTTCATTATAATACGCACGCAAAATGGATGACGCTTCGTAAATACTGTTGTATGGCGCTTTTATTGCCTGTAAAATCGCAATTGTTTGTCCCTCAAATTCAGCCTCCAAAAAGAAAGGATTGCAAACCTCATCACCGCGCATTTTGTCAACCCAAATGCTCAATAGAGAATGTAATTCAGTCTCCTTGTCTCCGCATTCTTGCAAACGTGCCACAAACGCATTAGCCGTTGGAATTTTTGTGGACCAGTGGTCACGAATCTCGTTATTGGGGCACCATTGCTTCAAAGCACGGACATAGCAACCCTCCATCCGGTCAATCAAGCCCGGATGACTTTGCAATGCTTCCTTAACAAAAGGAGCAGCACTGCCAATTGCTGTAATGGCTAATCCTGCTATGTCAAGCCACATAGTTTATCAGTCTTCATCTGCTCAGACCTCTATACAACAGAGGTTGTACTGCTTGATTTATGACACTTTTATCGCACAATGCAAACTTTATATCTTGATTTTTAACAAACCCAGCCGCATTTCTTCTGCTTTTTTATCCTGCGCAATTTTGAGATATGTCAACTGTCTCAAGAACTCCTTCGCCAAAAAGTCCGTCTTAAGATGTTCCACCGCCTCATCCACCAAGTCTCTATTTAACTTCTCAATTTTTTCCAACAATTCCCTGTTTACGACTCCATTGGACAAATTACCTTCAATCCATTGGACATCCTTCCCGTTGAGAATCAATTGACACTTCTCCAACCCACGTTTGTCATCTTCCGATGCCTCGGGGCTCGTCATCAGAATTGACACCAAACCACGCAACTGGTTTACGTATGCCACAAAACTCTTGTGCCAGTTGTCAATGTATTGAGCTTGGGCGGGAGAATACTTCTCCTCGTAACAACAATCAAGTTCAGCAGAAGGGTTATAAATATAATCCCGTCCTTTTTGCGTGAGGCGCAGGTATTGAAGTGGTCCCTCTTCGTAAGTGAAATAACCGTTTTCTATAAGTTCGTTGGCAACAGGAACAAAAAGATCACGCTCTTTAGGGTTGAGTTCAGTGATCTTTTTTTGGATAGCACGCATCATGACCATACCATTGATATCGGCCTTGGGACTCCGAAAAAAATCGAAGATCCATTCCGCCATTTCACGTTTTTTCGTTATCATAAGGCTTTCTCCTCCTGGTTTCGTTCTTTCAAAAGTTGTTCAACCACACTTGTAAAGCCCTCGGCAGCCAAAGCCTCAAGCACCATTTCATCTGTCAAATCATTATACGAATCCATGATGATGTTAAGTATCACTTTTCTGCGTTCTACCAAACTGCTTTCATTGAGATTAAAAGCATTAATGGTAAAAAGCGCACGCATTTTGTCATTTTCGCTCAATCCATCAGCAATATCAATCTTTCCGTTAATTTCGTATTTAAAAAACTTAGCTGCATCCTCCGTTGCAGGATTGATAAGCTTTTCGTTGTCGGCTTTAGTTTTTACTATGTTGTCTTTATATCTCGCCCCGTATGTGTCGTTCTTCTGGTCCACTATGAAATTGCTCCAATCGAAAACAAGAGTATTGAACAAGGATTGTTTGCGAAAGTGGTCAATATGCGAATCATCAAGGCGAAGAGGTTCTTCGGTATATCCACTTAACTGGTGCTGTTCATACATAAGTATGTATTCACGCCAAGTACGGCTTACTTCTTTAGCATCTTCCCACTTTGTCGGGTGATTTCTGCTGACAAATTCAGAAAAAGAGGGCATCGGATCGCCTTTATCAATCTTTCTCATGGGCGTTTTTCTTTTTCTGAGCCAATTGGAGTCGCATTTTGGCAGACTCCTCAAACTGAACACGCTGTTCTTTCAACATATTAAGTTTGCTTTCAACCACAGCAAAATCTGGATGCTCCTTACTCAATTCGGCTGAAATAAAATCAATCTCTGCTTGAACTTCAGGGTTACGTACTGAAGTTAGCCCAAAGAAACGTTTTAAGATATAGTCGCCATTGTCGCCGTACGGAATATCGGATAACTCCAATCTACTCCCATCGCGCAGCACTATAAGATTATCCTGTTCAGCGAGACTGGAAAGCACTAATGAAGAGTGAGAAGTGATGAAGAACTGGCATTTAGGAAAGAGATGTTTCAAATTGCTCACTACCTGTAGCTGCCAAGAGGGATGCAAATGCAAATCCAATTCATCAATCAGAACAATTTGCTCACCTTCGCGTATAGGGGTATGGTCATTGTTTTGCATAGAGAGGCGGCGGGCGATGTCAAGAACCAGAGTGATGTAGCACTTTTCACCGTCAGAAAGACGTTCGAAGTTGATTGTATTTCCACTTTTTTCAATTACAAAGCGAGTGGGACGGTCTTCTACTCGAAGGTTTTTGTATTCAGGGAACACTTCCTTAAGACACTCCTTTATGGTATCAAGCGATTCGTCATGATACTGCGAATTGAAACGTGCTTTCATGCGGTTTTCTTCATTTTCGCGCTCATAGTACCAGTTGAAGAACTGCTTCCAATTCGTGTTCGCAAAAGAAGAACTTGCTGCCATCCGCTGATCTTCTTTTTTTCCATAAACCCGCTTATTAACGGTTACGGAAGCGACGTTTCTATTCACACCATATACAGAAAATAAGAAACGCTCATCTTCGCTATAATCACGAATATGAGAAACCAAAGATAATATTTGTCTAAAATCAGTACGCCTTTCTTTATCACCTTTAGGAGCATTGCCATTCATAAGAGACCAACGCGCTGTCATTCCTTTATGTTCCACCTCTATGGACAAAAAGCAATATTCTGAACCTGAACGGACATCATCCTTCCGAATCTTTCGTCCGTTGCCTTTGGGGGAATTAAATCTTGCGACAAGCCAAGAATAGAGCAATGCAATTGCCTCAAGCACCGTAGATTTACCAGCGCCATTGTCGCCAATAAGGGCATTGACGCTTTCTGAACAATCGAGCTCCAATCGCTCAATTGCCCGGAAATTCTCTATTGTAAGATGTTGGATCTTCATTATAGTTGTTCTTTGTCTATGTTTTCTTCGCTTGTTTTAATGTAACACAGGTTACACAGATTTCTTTTTCGCGCTTCGCGCTCAAAAATTCATGTCACACAGAAATCACGGAAATCTGGTCTTTGCGGTTACATCTCATCTGCCTGATGGGAGCTAATGACTTCGTTGATCTGAGTGGTGAGGGTGGGGATGATGTTTTTGGCGACATCCCATACGATATAGTAGTTGACCCCCATGTAGTCGTGGACCAGTTTGTCGCGCATGCCGGCCATCTCGCGCCATGAAATGCTCCTCCATGCGTATTTCACGTCTGCAGGTATCTTCTTTGTGGCCTCACCGATGATGGTCAGACTTCGGGTTACGGCGCGCTTCAGCGTCTCGTCACGGAGGAACTGCTCGATCTGCATGTCGTCGGTGACCACGGAGCGAATGTAGAGGCATTCGTCGTAGATGTGCTGCAAGTAAGGTATATAGGACTTATACATATTGGACTTCGCTGAGAATTGTTTTGCCGATATAGGGGCTGAGGCCTTTCTTGGTCACCACGTCGAGCTTGGTGGTGCCGAAAGCATCTTGCAGGATGCTGCAGGCGTTGATGAAATTGAGATACGTCTCCTGTCCGGCATCGAAATCGATGAGGATGTCGATGTCGCTCGTGGGGGTGTTCTCGCCCCTGACGGTGGAGCCGAACAATCCTATCTGGCACACGCCCACTGCGAGGAGGGGCGCCTTCAGCGTTGAGAGGATTCTTATGACGGTACTCTTTTTCATCTATCTCGTTTTTGTTGTTTCACATGGGAGGCTTGTTTTTTCGCGCTTCGCGCTCAAAAGTTTATGTCACACAGAAATCACAGAAATCTGTTTGCCTTGCGTCAGAAGGCTTTTTTTTGTTTCTTACTTCTTCAGCGGCTCTATCGTGCAGGTGTGGCGTTTGGTGGTTTTGTCGTAGTTGATGCCAACGAGGAGCACGGCTGACGCAGGTGTATTGGCGTTCGCTGTTGAGCGTGGCGTTGACAATTTCTATCAACTGGCTCTTGTCAACGAACTCGCTGTTCCGCGCAGAGCGAAATCCGTCGTTGCCTTTATTCAGATATTTCCCCATACTTGTATTTCGTTGTTGTTTTTCAAGGGTTCAGGGTGAGTTAGTTTACCGTTTACTTTCCACGCGGCAAAGGTACGAATTATTTTATTACGTGTGAAGTTTTTTTTGTTCGGGGAGGAGAAATAAATGCACATACCTCCGCCGCCCTTCTTTTTCCCTTTTTGACCCCGTGCGCGGCACACCATTCCGCAAGGCGCGAAGCGCCGCAGCGGAACCTCCTCCGATTAACCCTGACGCATGGCATTGTAGAGACGCAATGCATTGCGTCTCTACACCCAAGTATTTCCCAAGTAGCATCCAAGTAGTACCCAAGTAGTACCCAAGTCCAACGTGCTTGGGTGGGCCTGCCAAAAACCTGCGAAACACCTGTGATTCGCTGGTTTAGGTTGTCACTTTTGTGTCTTGCGACTGATCCGAGTTGACGGGTTAATAATTTGCGACTGCTTTAGGTTGTCGCTTGTTCTTTTTTCGACTGTTTTTCGTTGTCAGCCGCC
>Ga0310696_10004040_pt1 | contig 18106 bp, 15 predicted proteins | sample AusTroGonzalo_MG_4_FD_203885 | JGI IMG/M metagenome (GOLD analysis project Ga0310696, IMG submission 203885) | Bovine rumen microbial communities from tropical cattle in Woodstock, Queensland, Australia - Gonzalo_02 (v2) (version 2) | ecosystem: Host-associated > Mammals > Digestive system >...
AGGACGGATTTCGTGCTTGTTGCTGTTGATGATGAACTCCATGCCGTCATAGAGCCGCTGGGGATTGTTCTTGATATAGTTGAACATATCCTGGCCCATGTTGTTGTACGCGGTCACGGCATACTTGGGGTAGTGCTGGGCGCGCGTCCGGTGAAGCGTCATCAGGGAGTCCACCAGCGCGTCGCGGTAGGCCGCGTTCTTGGCGTTCTGCTGGATGAGGCGGCGCAGCAGGGTCGTGCCGTCGATGAGCATGTTCTGGTTGGCCGTAGGCGGGCAGAACTTGTATGCGTTGCGCCAGCTGGGCAGCGCCTCGTCATAATTCTTCTGCTTGAAATACTCCTTGTAGAAGGAGAGGTTGGTGATGCACTTTGCACTGTCCGCGCCGTACTTGCCCTGAGCGAAAACGCTGCTGGACAGGAACATCGCGGAGATGGTCAGAATGACAAGAGTTAATTTTTTCATATCGCGAAGTGTTATTTGTTAATCATACCTGGGTTTGCGGAACCAAATGTCGAAGAGGTTGAATCCGATCGAGAAGTTGATGTAGCGCTCGCGGATCATGTCTCCGTTCAGGGAGCCCCGCTGTCCGAAATCCACGCCCAGCGTGAGTCCGTTGTAACCGTTGACGATCGGCAGGGTAAGGCCGAGGGTCACGCCGGTGGAGGCAACCTGCTTTCCGTTAAGCAAATAGTATTCCGTTTTGTGATAAGCGCCCACGCGATAGGCCACGTGGTTGAAATAATAGCGGATATCGTTGCGGTTCGGGACGATCTCGAAGCCGGCGCGGAAGGTTTGCGCGGTGGTAGCGGAGAACGCCTTGCTGGCCGTGAAGCCACGCGCGGCATCCAGGCCGCTGCCCGTCCAGTCGGAACGGGAATAGTCGAACGTCGCCACCCAGCGGCCCTTCTCCTGGAAGGAGATGCCCACGGCGAGTTCGGCGGCGAGTTGCACCTTGCTGTCCTTGCCCAGCTGTTCCACCTTGTAGAACAGCGTGTCGGACGCGGCGCTGCCGGAAGAGTAGCGGTACGCCTCCATCGTTCCCCGCAGATCCACGGCGGTCGAATAGGTGGCGCCGACGGTCAGGGAGTGCTTCGGGCCGATCGGCTGCTCGTACTGGAGGCCGAACTTGAAGCCGCTGCCCGTGATCTTGCCGGAGGTTCCGTTGAGCACGCCGTTGTAGGACGCGTCGTTGAACGAGGAGGAATAGACCTTGTCGATGGACCCGAAAATATAGTTCCACTGGACGCCGAGCGAGAGCCGCTTGAAGAACGTCACACCCGCTGCGGCGAAGGCCTTGTAGAGGCTGCCGGAGCCGGTCGCGGAATAGGTGATGCTTCCCGTCTGGCCGATCAGCATCGGGTCCGTGTAGTCAAAGCTGTAGCCGAATCCCGTGTCGCTGTACGGCATGACGCCGACCATCATCGCGGAGCTGCGCCAGATCGGGAAAGACATGGCCAGATCGTTGATGTTGAACGTGTTGCTGGCGGACTTGATGCCCTGCTGCTCGAACAGTTTGTTGTCGCTGTACAGGGAGAAGTCGGCCATGAAGGCCAGGCTGTCGCGCGCCGTGACGGCGGCGGGATTGATCAGATTGAGGTAGCGGTTGTTGCGCAGGGCCACGCCGGTGCCGCCCATCGTCTTGCTGTAGGCGGAGCCCGGCTGGCTCAGGTCGCCGACTCCGTAGATGGAGTACGGCGTATAGGTACCCGTAGCCTGCCCGAACGCGGCGAACATCGTGCACGCGGCGAACAGGACGGTCAAAAACCCTCTATGTAAGATTCTTCTTGACATAATCGTCAGTTATCAGGGCAAGCCCCATCAAAACCAGGTTGCAAACTGCAAATATCGAGTTTTTCATCTTCTTGGCAAAATAAATTGCATCGCCACCCGTAAAAACAACGATATTTTCCGGCCGGAGCCGGATGTAGCCTTCAATTTCAAACATTATGCCCGAAATGACGCCGGACTCGATCGAGCTTTGCAGCGACCGGCCTTCCGGAAGGATTTTTTCGGGCGTGTCCACGAGCGGGAGCGACTTGGAATAGCGCTCCAGGGCCTTGAAACGGGTCCTGCAGCCCGGCGACACGTTGCCGCCGAGGTAACGTCCCTCGCGGCTCAGGAAATCGACGGTGAGCGTGGTGCCGAAGTCGACGACGGTCACCGGCTTGTCCTTGAACAGGAAGCCGGCCGCCACCAGTTCCGCCGCGCGGTCGTAGGACAGGTATTCGGGAAAATTCTGGCGCAGGAGCAAGTCGGTGTGGGACCGGTCCAGGATAAGCAGGTGCCCGCAGCGCGGGCGCAGGAGTTCCTCCTCCTCCGGGGAAACCCCGTAGGCGGACGCCACCGTGAGCACTTCCGGCCGCTCCTTCTCCAGCAGCGAGAGCAGATAATCCATCATTTTCTCGCCCTGGTAGCGGAAGGTCTTGCCGAGGGTGGTTCCCTCGGCCCAGGCGGCTTTCAGCGCTGTGTTTCCTGCTTCTACCAGAAGATTTGCCATATCGGGCAAATATACGAATTTTATCGCAATTTACTCAAAATCGCATGTGCGTCCTTCAAAGAAGGAACGTTCCGCACGACGATCTTGAGTTTGCTTTCCGTCTGCTTGAGTTCGAAGCGCGGCGTCTCCGCCGTTTTCTCCAGAATCCGGGCAAAGGTCTCCGACTTATAGTACGGCGACATCTGGTTCGCGATGAAGAACGCGATCAGCAGGCCGTTCTTGACGATGACCTTCTCGAAGCCCAGCGACGCGCCGAGGTTGCGGATCTTGACGACTTCGAAGAGGTTGCCGATCTCGGCGGGAAACTCGCCGAAACGGTCGGCCAGCTGCGCCGCGAAGCGGTCGATCTCCTTGTCGGAGGACATGGCGTCGATGGTCCGGTAGATGCGGATCTTCTCCGCCGTCACGTCGATGTAGTCGTCCGGAATATGCGCCGGCTGGTCCGTCTCTATCGTGCAGTCAGTCACGAACTTGCCGCGGTCGTTCTTGGCCACGATGCCTGTCTCCACGCCCAGTTCCTCCATCGCCTCGGCGAGGATCTTCTGGTAAGTCTCGAAGCCCATGTCCATGATGAAACCGCTCTGCTCGGCGCCCAGCAGGTTGCCGGCGCCGCGGATGTCAAGATCCTGCATGGCGATGTTGAAGCCGCTGCCTAGGTCGGAGAACTCCTCGATGGCCTTGAGGCGGCGCCGCGCGTCGTCGGTGATGCTGATGAGCGGCGGGACGATCAGGTAGCAGAAGGCCTTCTTGTTGGAGCGGCCCACGCGGCCGCGCAGCTGGTGCAGGTCGCTCAGGCCGAAGTTCTGCGCCTGGTTGATCAGGATCGTGTTGGCGTTCGGGATGTCGAGGCCGTTCTCGATCAGGGTGGTGCAAAGCATCATGTCGTAGTCGCCCCGGATGAAGTCCAGCATCCTGTTTTCCAGCTCCTTGGCCTCCATCTGTCCGTGCGCCACGCAGATTTTCATGTCCGGGATCAGGCGGTGCAGGATGTCGTAGATGGCGGGGAGTTCCTCCACCTTGTTGTGCAGGAAGAACACCTGTCCGCCGCGGTTGAGTTCGTAGTTGATGATGCTCCTGATCTCCTTCTCGTCGAAGAGGATGATTTCCGTCTGCACGGGGATGCGGTTGGGGGGCGGCGTGTTGATGATGCTCAGGTCGCGCGCACCGAGCAGGGAGAACTGGAGCGTACGCGGAATCGGGGTCGCCGTGAGCGTCAGCGTGTCCACGGAAGCCTTGAAGGCGCGCAGTTTTTCCTTGGCGGAAACGCCGAATTTCTGCTCTTCGTCGATGATCAGCAGCCCCAGGTCCTTGAACTTGAATTCCTGGCCGAGGATCTTGTGCGTGCCGATCAGGATGTCGATCTGGCCTGCTTCCAGGCGCTTCTTGATGTCGCTGATCTCCTTCGCCGTCCGCAGGCGGCTGACGTATTCCAGGTTGCAGGGGAGGTTCTGCAGGCGCTGCTTGAACGTGTTGTAGTGCTGCAGCGCGAGGATGGTAGTCGGCACGAGGACGGCCACCTGCTTGCTGTCGCAGACTGCCTTGAAGGCCGCCCGAACGGCGATTTCCGTCTTGCCGAAGCCTACGTCACCGCAGATGAGGCGGTCCATCGGGCAGGAATCCTCCATGTCCCGCTTGACCGCCGCGGTCGCCGTCTCCTGGTCGGGGGTGTCCTCGTACATGAAGGAAGATTCCAGTTCCTCCTGCAGGTAGGTGTCCGGCGAGAAGGCGTAGCCCTTGGAGGCGCGCCGCTTGGCGTACAGCTGGATCAGGTCCTTCGCGATGTCCTTGACCTTGGATTTGGCGTTGTATTTCAGCGTGATCCAGGACTTGGATCCCAGCTTGTTGATGCGCGGCGGCTCCCCGTCCTTCGAACGGAAACGGGAAATCTTGTGCAGCGCGTGCACCGACACGAAGACCACGTCGCCGTCCTTGTAGGTGATCTTCACCACCTCGCGCATGCGGCCGAAATCGTCCCGCAGGCGCACCAGGCCGCCGAAAACGCCCACGCCGTGGTCGATGTGCACGACGTAGTCGCCGATGTTGAAGGAATTCAGGTCGTTGATGGTCAGCTGCTCGCTCTTCTCGACCGTGCGCCGCAGGCTGACACGGTGGAAACGGTCGAAAATCTCGTGGTCGGAGTAGCAGCAGATCTTGTCCTGCGCGTCGATGAATCCGTTGTGGATGTTCTTGCCGCTCACGAACTTGGGCTGCAGGCCGCCGTTCTGGGACAGGATGGAGCGGATGCGTTCCAGCTGCTGCTCCTTCTCTCCGTAGATATAGACTTCGTAGCCATTCTCCAGGTGGCTGCGGATATCTTCCGTCAGCAGCTCGAAATTCTTGTTGAAAGTCGGCTGCGGGGATATCTGGAACCAGACTAAATCATCGCCGGAATAGGAAAGCGGCGGATCCAGGTAAATGTTCTGGAAACGCTTCAGCGCCGCGAAGAACGGCTGTTTCGAATACATGTCCGAAGAGTCCAGCCAAAGGCGGCTGTCGGACGGGAAAATGTCGGAAAGCGGCTGACCTTTCACCTCGCCGCCACCGACGACGTCGGACACGATTTCCGCCGCTTCCACCTGGTCCTTGGACAATTGTGTGTTGCAGTCGAATACGTGGATATGTTCGATTTCATCGCCCCAGAAAGAGATGCGGTAGGGGAAATTTTCGGAATAGGAGAAGATGTCCACGATGGATCCGCGGATGGCATACTGTCCGGGGGCGGAGACGAAATCCACCTTTTCAAATCCCCTGGTAGACAGGGTTTTGATGATTTCTTCGTGGGAAATTTCCTGGCCGGCCTTGATCCTGAAGACGGCTTCCTGGATCTCTTTTGTGACGGGGATTTCTTCAGAAAGGGCCTCAGGGTAGGTCACGATGATTAAAACGTCGTCATTCTCCGGCTTGACCGGCGAATTTCCCGCCTTTTCCAGTATCTTCCCGATGGCGGAGGTGCGCTGGACGCCGAGGGAGGATTTATAGTTGCTCCGCTCGACGCTCCGGCCGGACTCGGGAAGGAAGAAAACCCTGTCCCCTTCGATCAGTTTATACAGGTCCGCCGCACAGTATTCTGCCGCTTCCCTGTTGGGAAGGACAACCACATGCATCCCCTTCTGGGCTATCTGCGCGAGGACGAACCAACGTGCAGACAAAAAGAGCCCGCGACAGAATATTTCCCGGTCGGTTTTTATTCTGTCACGAAGGAGTTCAGTGGATTTTGAACTTATCAACATTCTATGTCTGAAAGCGGTTGAAAAGTATGTTGATTTCCTGTTTATCGCTCCATATTTCGTGTTGATAAAAACAGCTGCCGCGTTTTCAACAGGAAAGATAACACAAAACCAACAAACTTTTTAACACATACCCTTTTACTTAATAATTTGATTAATAATCACTTGTCTGAGTTATAAACATTTCAACAAGCAATAAATAAATATCAGATTTTCAAAATAAAAGAAGTATATTTGTATTCTAAACGTGAATCCCCTCGTATGCAGGAATTCGACCCTCATAACACAAACGACTGCAAAGATAAGGAATTGGACGGAATTATCCGGCCCCAGGAGCTGGAAGATTTCACCGGACAGGGAGAAATTGTGTCCCGTCTGCGCGTCTACATCCAGGCAGCCAAGATGCGCGGAGAGTCGCTGGACCATACGCTTTTCCATGGCCCTCCGGGCCTGGGAAAGACCACCCTGGCGCACATCATCGCCAACGAGATGGGGGTCAACATGAAAATCACGTCCGGTCCCGTCCTCGACCGGCCCGGCGACCTGGCCGGCCTGCTGACTTCCCTGGAGACGGGAGATGTCCTCTTCATCGACGAGATTCACCGGCTTGCGCCGGAAGTGGAGGAATATCTCTATTCCGCGATGGAGGACTACGTCATCGATATCATGATAGACAAGGGTCCGGGAGCACGTTCCGTGCGGATTTCCCTGAATCCTTTCACCCTGGTGGGTGCCACGACGCGCGCCGGTCTGCTTACAGCACCTCTGCGCGCGCGTTTCGGCATTACCGAGGGTCTCGAATATTACGATACGGCCGACCTTGTGAAGATCGTCAAGCGCAGCGCAGGCATTCTCAAGGTCGATATCGAGCCGGAAGCGGCGGAAGAGATTGCCCTTCGCAGCCGCGGCACGCCGCGTATCGCCAATTCCCTCCTGCGCCGTGTCCGTGACTTCGCGCAGGTGATGGGAGACGGCCACATCGACCTGAAAATCGCCCGTTACGCCCTGGATAAACTGAATATAGACAAGCGGGGCCTGGACGCCATCGACAACAAGATTCTCCGTACGATCATTTCCACCTTCAAGGGCGGACCCGTCGGCGCCAACACGCTGGCGACGGCCATCGGAGAGGATCAGGGAACTTACGAGGAGGTTTATGAGCCGTTCCTGATCAAGGAAGGCTTCATCGTACGCACGCAGCGCGGTCGCGTGGCAACGGAACTTTCCTACAAGCATATGGGAATGGATCCCTATCAGAACAACGCAAACACGCTCTTTTGAGTAAAATAACAATATATAAACACCTAACAATGTCTGACAAGTTAAATTCCAAAATTCCTGCAGGACCGCTCGAGCAAAAGTGGACCCGGCGCAAGTCGGAAATCCGCCTGGTGAGTCCGAACAACAAGAGAAAACTTGAGATCATCGTGGTCGGTACCGGTCTGGGTGGCGCATCCGCAGCTGCTTCTCTCGGCGAATTGGGCTACAATGTCAAGATTTTCTGCATCAGCGATACGCCGCGCCGCGCGCACTCCATCGCCGCGCAGGGTGGTATCAACGCTGCCAAGAACTACCAGAACGACAACGACTCAGTCTATCGTCTGTTCTACGACACCATCAAGGGTGGTGACTACCGCGCCCGCGAAGCCAACGTCTACCGTCTGGCGGAGGTGAGTGCGTCCATCATCGACCAGTGCGTCGCGCAGGGTATTCCTTTCGCCCGTGAATACGGCGGATACCTCGCCAACCGCTCCTTCGGCGGCGTGCAGGTGAGCCGAACCTTCTACGCCCGCGGTCAAACCGGTCAGCAGCTGCTGCTCGGCGCCTACGCTTCCCTGAACAAGGAGATTGCAAACGGTTCCGTGAAGGCTTACCCGCGCCACGAGATGCTCGACCTGGTGATCGTGAACGGCCAGGCCAAGGGTATCATCGCCCGCAACCTCGTGACCGGCCAGCTGGAGCGCTTCGGCGCGCACGCGGTCGTGATTGCCACCGGCGGCTATGGAAATACCTATTTCCTGTCCACGAACGCCATGAACAGCAACGGTTCCGCTGCCATGCAGTGCTACCGCAAGGGTGCTTATTTCGGAAATCCCTGCTTCGCGCAGATCCACCCTACTTGTATCCCGGTCCACGGCGACCAGCAGTGCAAGCTGACCCTGATGTCCGAGTCACTGCGTAACGACGGCCGTATCTGGGTGCCGAAGAAGAAGGAGGATGTGGAGAAGCTCCGCAAGCATGAAATCAAGGCCTCGCAGATCCCTGAGCAGGATCGCGACTACTACCTGGAGCGCCGTTACCCGGCCTTCGGCAACCTCGTTCCGCGCGACGTGGCTTCCCGCGCCGCCAAGGAGCGTTGCGACGCCGGCTTCGGCGTGAACGAGACCGGCAAGGCCGTGTTCCTCGATTTCGCGGACGCGATCCAGCGCCTGGGCCACCAGCGTGTCGCGGAGCGCTACGGCAACCTCTTCGACATGTATGAGAAGATCACCGCCAGCTCCCCTTGGGAGGAGCCGATGATGATCTATCCGGCCATCCACTACACCATGGGCGGTATCTGGGTCGACTACGACCTGCAGACCACCATCCCGGGCCTCTACGCCATCGGCGAAGCCAACTTCTCCGACCACGGCGGCAACCGCCTCGGCGCTTCCGCCCTCATGCAGGGCCTCGCGGACGGCTATTTCGTGCTGCCTGTCACGATCGGCGACTACCTCTCCTACAAGTTCGCCGAGCCCAAGACGGACGTCAACACGAAGGAGTTCGACGATGCGGAAAAGGCCGTCCAGGCCCGTATCGACCGGCTTTTCGCCATCAAGGGCAAAGAGACCGTCGATTCCATCCACAAGCGTCTCGGCAACATCATGTGGGACAATGTGGGTATGGCCCGCGACGAGGCCGGCCTGAAGAAGGCCATCGCTGAAATCAAGGCGCTCAAGAAGGAATTCTACGAGAACGTCAACGTCCCCGGAACCCAGTTTGAATTCAACCAGGAACTCGAGAAGGCCCTCCGTCTGGAAGACTTCTTCGACATCGGCGAACTGATGGCGCGCGACGCGCTCAACCGTACCGAATCCTGCGGCGGCCACTTCCGCGTGGAGAGCCAGACCGAGGAAGGCGAGGCCAAGCGTGACGACGCCAACTTCATGTATGTCTCCGCCTGGGAGTACAAGGGTGAAGACAAGGATCCTGAACTCCACAAGGAGCCGCTCAAGTATGAGTTTATCGAGGTGAAAACGAGAAATTACAAAGACTAAGCGAGATGGAATTCAATCTGAAAATATGGCGTCAGAAGAACGCCAAGACCAAGGGTCATTTCGAGACCTACCATATTGCCGGGATCGAAGAGGACGCCTCCTTCCTGGAGATGCTCGATATCCTGAACGAGCAGCTGATCCGCGAGGGTTGCGACCCTGTGGCGGTGGAGCGCGGCTGCCAGAGCAGCGGCCCCGTGTCCTTCGACCACGACTGCCGCGAAGGCATCTGCGGCGCCTGCGGCCTCTATATCGACGGCCGCGCACACGGTCCGGACGACCATGTTACCACCTGCCAGCTCTTCATGCGCCACTTCAAGGACGGCGCCACCATCACCGTGGAGCCTTGGCGGAGCAGTGGCTTCCCCATCATCAAGGACCTCGTCGTGGACCGTTCCGCGTTCGACAAGATCCTGCAGGCGGGCGGCTTCATCTCCGTGCGCACCGGTGCTGCCCAGGACGCTAACAACATCCTGATTTCGCACGACCGTGCGGAGGAAAGCATGGATGCAGCGGCCTGCGTGGGCTGCGGCGCCTGCGTGGCCACGTGTAAGAACGGCTCCGCGATGCTCTTCGTCGCGGCCCGCGTCAGTTCCCTCGCCCTGCTCCCGCAGGGCCGTCCGGAAGCGAAGCGCCGCGCCAAGGCCATGGTCGCCAAGATGGACGAACTCGGCTTCGGCAACTGCACCAACACGCGTGCCTGCGAGCTGGAGTGCCCGAAGGGTATCAGCGTGACGCACATCGCCCGCCTGAACCGCGAGTTCCTGAAGGCGAAGTTCTCTGACTAGGGATTCGCCGGTCTAGCCGGCAAATGACGAAATTAGGGCCACAGAAGCAACTCTGCGGCCCTTTTTGTTTTACCAAAGGAAGTTGTTGAAAGGATACCTTCCCGCGTGAATCTCCGCGACCATCTTATAGATGTCGTCGCGGAGTTTTTCGATGTTCTCCTTCTTGATGGCGGAAATGAAGATGCAGGGGATCTTGCGGCCGCTGATCCACTTGTATTTCACCTCGTCGAGGGTGAAATTGTGCTCCGTCTTGGGCTGCAGGGAGAACTCGTCATAGGGTTCGTAGGTATAGGCGTCCGTCTTGTTGAAGACGACGTAGACGGGTTTGTCGGCCGCGGAAATGTCCTTGAGCGTCTTGTCCACGACCTCCATCTGCTCCTCGTAATCGGGGTGTGAGATGTCCACTACGTGGATGAGGATATCGGCCTCCCGAACCTCGTCCAGGGTGCTTTTAAAGGCCTCAATGAGCTGCGTGGGGAGCTTCCGGATGAAGCCGACGGTGTCGCTCAGCAGGAAGGGAACATTGCCGATAACGACCTTGCGGACCGTGGTGTCGAGCGTGGCGAAGAGTTTGTTCTCGGCGAAGACGTCAGACTTGGACAGGAGGTTCATCAGCGTGGACTTGCCCACGTTGGTATAACCGACCAGCGAGAGGCGCACCAGCTGCCCGCGGTTGCTGCGCTGGGTGGCCATCTGCTTGTCCACCTTCTTGAGTTGCTCCTTTAATTTGGATATGCGCTCGCGCACGATACGGCGGTCCACTTCGATCTGGGTTTCACCCATACCGCCGCGCGTTCCCATGCCGCCGCGCTGGCGTTCCAGATGGGTCCACATGCCTGCCAGGCGGGGGAGCATGTAGTTGTAGTGCGCCAGCTCGACCTGCGTCTTGGCATAGGCCGTCTGGGCGCGCTGGGAGAAGATTTCGAGGATGAGGCTGGTCCGGTCGATGACGGCCGCGGTCTTGATGTTTTTCTCGATATTACGCTGCTGCATGCCCGTCAATTCGTCGTCGAAGATGACGTAATCGATGTGGTTTTCCTCGCAGTAGTCCGCGATTTCCTTGAGCTTGCCGCTGCGGATGTAGGTTCCCTTGTCGGGACGGTCCACGCGCTGCACGAACTGCTTGTCGCCCGTGGCGCCGGCCGTTTCGGCGAGGAACTGCAACTCGTCGAGGTATTCGTAGATTTTCCGTTCGTCGTCATCCTGCTTGATGATGCCGACGAAGACCGCTTTCTCTTCTTTCTTATACTCCATAATCAGTCAAAAAAAGGCCATCCGCGTACGGACGGCCTCTTATTCGTCAGTGCTTGCTTATCGCAGCTGGAAGATCACAGGGAACTGATAGGTAACCTTCACAGCACGGTCACGCTGCTTGCCCGGAGTCCACTTCGGGGAGCTCTGGATCACGCGGACAGCCTCCTTGTCGAGGGACGGATCCACACCGCGGAGCACCTTCACGTCGGAGACGGTACCGTTCGGGTTGACGGTGAACTGCACCATCACACGGCCGGAAACGCCGTTCTCCTTGGCGATTTCAGGATAGTCGAGATGCTGGGACACCCACTTGGAGAAGGTGTTGGCATCGCCGCCCTGGAATTTCGGCTTCTCCTCGACGAGGGCGAACGGGATGGCCTCTTCTTCGACGGCCTCTTCCTGAACCTCCTCTACGTAGTCCATGATTTCGACACCCAGGTTGGCATCGTCCTCGAGGTTGAGGATGTTGTCATCCACCTTGATGTTGTCGTCCACGATGTCGATCTGGTCGGACAGGATGGGGATCTTCGGGGTCTCGGGGGGCGGCGGAGGGGTATCCTGAGTAATCGGAATAATCTCTTCCTCAATGAGTTCCGTGTTCTCCGCTGCGAAGACACTCTCTTTCTTCTCCCGCGTACGATACTCGAAAGCGCAGATCGTGATGAGGAGGGAAAGAACTAAACCGATCTCGACAAACAAGAGCTTCTTGTTGTTCAGATCAGCTTTGGGTGATTTCTTGACTTCCATATTGTGGTTACGTTTAAATATTCCGTTCGAGTTTCAAAGATAGAAATATTTATTTTCAATTCCAATTATAGATGTAAATTTGCAAAAATTTTGCCAATGATACGATACTTCCAGGAGGACATCCGCTTCGAACTGAAGCAGAAGATGCAGAACAACCGCTGGCTAAAAATGGTGGCCGGCAGCGAGATGCGCCGCATCGGCGCCGTCAACATCATATTCTGCTCGGATAACTACATCCTGGATGTCAATATGAAGTATCTCCAGCACGACTATTTCACCGACATCATCACCTTTGACTACTGTGAGAAGGACATCCTGTCCGGGGACCTCTTCATCAGCATCGACTCCGTCCGCGAAAACGCGCAGTTCTACGGGACCGAGTTCGCTGACGAGCTGAACCGCGTGATGGTGCACGGCCTGCTCCACCTGATCGGCTACGACGATCACACGGAGGCGGACATCGCCGTGATGCGGCAGAAGGAGAACTATTACCTGCAAATGAAGGCGTCACTGTAATGGATCGCGTATATGACATCATCGTCGTCGGCGGAGGACACGCCGGGTGCGAGGCCGCGATGGCGGCCGCGACGCTCGGCTCGTCGGTGCTCCTCGTGACGATGGACATGCTGGGCTTCGCCAAGATGTCTTGCAACCCGGCGGTCGGCGGAATCGCCAAGGGACAGATTGTCCGGGAGGTCGACGCGATGGGCGGATGGAGCGGAATCGTCACCGACCGCTCGACCCTCCAGTTCCGCATGCTCAACCGCTCGAAGGGCCCCGCGATGTGGAGTCCCCGGGCGCAATGCGATAAAATCCAGTTCTCGCTCAATTGGCGCAAAGTTCTCGAAAGTGCCTGTAAATTAGATATTTATGCAGATTCCGCGACCGCTTTTCTCTTCGAGAATTCAAAAATCTGCGGAGTCAAGACCAATACCGGGGCGATATTCAAGTCTCGGGCGGTTATCCTGACCGCCGGGACCTTCCTTTCCGGTAAACTTTTCATCGGACGCCACCAGATGGAGGGCGGCCGTATCGGAGAGCCGGCGTCGTATGGACTGACCGAACAGCTCGTCGAACGGGGGCTGACGACCGACCGGATGAAGACCGGCACCCCGCCCAGGATAGATATCTCCTCGGTGGACGTCTCGAAGCTTCCGCTTCAGCTGGGCGATCCGGACCCGGCGCGCTTCTCCTTTCTGCCCGAGCCGTCCGCCGTCCAGGGCGACGGCCGGGAGCAGATGCCCTGCTACATCCTCCACACGAACGAGGAGGTGCATGACATTCTGCGGACCGGCTTCGTAGACTCTCCGCTGTTCACCGGTCTGATCCATGGGCGCGGGCCGCGCTACTGTCCGAGCATTGAAGACAAGCTTCGCGTCTTCCCGGAGAACAACGCCCACCAGCTTTTCCTGGAGCCGGAGGGGCGCAGCACGAACGAATATTACTTGCAGGGTTTCTCTTCTTCGCTGCCGCTGCCGGTCCAGCTGGACGCGTTGCATGCCATCAAGGGACTCGAGAACGTCAAGATCTTCCGTCCGGCCTATGCCGTTGAATACGACTTCTTCGATCCGACCCGGCTGCATGCCTCGCTGGAGTCTCGACTGGTCGAAAACCTTTTCCTGGCGGGCCAGGTTAATGGCACAACCGGCTACGAAGAAGCGGCCGCACAGGGCCTAATGGCCGGCATAAACGCCCACCGGAAGCTGCAGGAGCAGGATCCGCTGATCCTGCGGCGCGACCAGTCCTACATCGGCGTCCTGATCGACGACCTGGTCACGAAAGGCGTGGATGAGCCGTACCGCATGTTCACTTCGCGTGCAGAATACCGCATCCTGCTCCGTCAGGACAACGCCGACCGGCGCCTGACGCCGCTGGCACACGAAATCGGCCTTGCGGACGAGCGGCGCTATGCCGCCGCGATGCGTAAATATGAGCACGTGGATTCGTTGCAGGCCTATTGCGAGCGCAAGAACCTGACGGTGCAGGAAGTGAACCCATACCTTGAATCAGTGGGCTCCAGCCCCATTTCTGAGTCGAAAAAGATCGCCGAACTCGCCACGCGACCGGAGCTTTCTCTTGTGGAACTGCTCAGAAATGTTCCACGTGGAACTTATGCTCCCGACGAGATCGAAAGCGTCGAAATTTCGCTCCGCTATCGGGGCTACATCGACCGCGAATTGCAGATGGCGGAGAAGATCCAGCGGCTCGAGGGGCTCAAAATCCCTGAAGGATTCGATTTCGACCGCGTTGCGGGCCTTACTATCGAGTGTCGGCAGAAGCTCAAAAAATATCATCCGCTGACGATTGCCCAGGCTGCTCGCATTTCCGGGGTCTCGCCAGCGGATATATCCGTTTTGCTCGTCTATTTCGGACGCTAATCTTCTTTCTACAGGCGCTGGAGTGCTGCTTTGATGATGGCCTCGACCGAGGCGGAAGGGCTTTCCTTGAGGATGGCCTGGATGGCTTTGTTGATGTTCGGCTTGGCGAAGCCCAGCATCTGGAGCGCTGTCGTGGCCTCTTCCACCACCGCGCTGCTGTCGGTCTGGAACAGCATGTCCGAGCTCACGCCTTCTCCCTTCACGATCTTGTCCTTGAGTTCCAAAACCATGCGCTGTGCGGTCTTGAGGCCGATTCCCTTGACGGCTTTGAGCCGGTTGACGTCTTCTCCAAGGATGGCGTTCCGCAGCTCTTCGGACGAGAGCGAGGACAGAATCATGCGGGCGGAAGCCGCTCCCATGCCGGAAACGCTGGTAATCAGACGGAAAAGATCGCGTTCGTCCTGCGTCGCGAAGCCGTAGTCGACTTCCGCGCCGTCGCGCGGGTTGACCTGGCGCTGGATGTACACGGTGGCGCTGTCCTTGCCGCGCAGGGATTCAAAGGTCTGCAGGGAGATTTCGACGCCATAGCCGATGCCCTGGTTGTCGATCACTGCCATCGTGGGGGTCAGTGTCGCAAGCTTTCCGGAGATGTAATCTATCATATCACAAAAATAATATTTAAATTTGCAATTCTCTATGACACAGGTAGAAAAAATACGGAAGGAATTTCCCGAACTCGGGGAGCAGGTATATGGCAAATCGCTTGTCTATCTGGACAATGCGGCCACGTCCCAGCGCCCCCGCTCCGTCATCCGCAAGTGGACGGAGATGTCCGAGAAATACAACGCCAACCTCCACCGCGCCGTGCACCGGATCGCCGATCTGGCCACGAACGAGTACGAGGCGACACGAGATGCCGTCCGGGCGTACCTGAACGCGGAATTCCGCGAGGAAATCATCTTCACGTCCGGCGCTACGGCGTCCCTCAACCTGGTAGCGTCCAGTTTTGGCGAAGCCTTTGTCCGGGAGGGCGACGAAATCGTCGTCGGCGAAGCGGAGCACCACTCCGACATCGTGCCCTGGCAGCTGCTCTGCAAGCGCAAGGACGCAGTGCTGAAGGTGCTCCCCACGGATGACTCCGGGCACCTCCGCCTGGACCTGTTGCCCGGCCTGCTGACCCCCCGCACGAAGCTGGTCTGCGTGGCCCATATCTCCAATGTCCTAGGTCTTGTCAATCCTGTCAAGGAGATTGTAAGTGTTTGTCACTCAAAGAATTGCGCTGTTCTTGTGGATGGCGCGCAGGGCATCGTCCATGAGCGGGTGGACGTCCGCGACCTTGGTTGCGACTTCTATGCGTTCTCCGGCCACAAGGTCTATGCGGCCCCTGGCACGGGCGTGCTCTACGGGCGCCGCGAGCTGCTGGAGCAGATGCCTCCCTACATGGGCGGCGGCGAGATGATCGGGACGGTCCGCTGGGAGGAAACGACCTGGGCGCCGCTGCCGCAGAAGTTCGAGGCGGGCACGCAGAACATCGCCGGCACGCCGACCCTGCGCCCGGCGCTGGAGATGGCTCAGGCGCTCCGCGATCCCGCCATCGAAGCCGAGACGGAAGCAATCAAACAACTGATATTAAACAAATTACAAAGCGACCCCCGCATCCGCCTGTATGGTGTCCCGACGGTCCCGGAGGAGAAGATTCCCCTCTTCTCGTTCTCCGTGGAACATGTCCACCACGAGGATCTGGCGCTGATTCTGGACAAGATGGGCATCGCCGTCCGGTCCGGACAGATGTGCGCGGAGCCGCTGATGGACCGCTTCGGTGTGACGGGCATGCTGCGGGCGTCCTTCGCCCCGTACAACACCGTGCAGGAAGCGGAATATTTTATCGCATCGCTCGACCGAGCGATCAAGATGCTGGAACCATGAAAACCTTGCAAGAAGTTCAGGCTGAGGTCATTGAGGATTTCTCGATGTACGACGAGTGGCTGGACAAATATGAATACCTGATCGATCTGGGGCGCAAACTCGAAGCGTTCCCCGAGGAACTCAAGACCGAAGACCGCCTGATCAAGGGCTGTCAGTCGCGCGTGTGGCTGGACACCGTCGTGGACGGGGACCGGCTTTTCTTCCGCGCCGACAGCGACGCCATCATCACCAAGGGCATCATTTCCCTGCTGATCGGGGTCTATTCCGGCCGCACGGCCCGCGAAATCGCGGACGACGACTTCTCCTTCGTGGACAGCCTCGGGCTGCGCGAGAACCTCTCGCCGACGCGCGCGAACGGCCTCGCCTCGATGATCGAAACCCTTCGCCGTACGGCGCAAAATCACGTTTGAGATGGCGCAGGATGAAGTTTTGACCCCCCAGGACGTCAAGGAACTGGCGCCGCTCTACGAGGATGTGGTCCTTGCGCTCAAGCAGGTCTATGACCCGGAGATCCCGGTCAACATCTACGACCTGGGCCTGATCTACGAGCTCCACATCGACAAGGAGCACAATGTCTCCATCAAGATGACCTTCACGGCCCCGAACTGCCCGATGGCGGACGAGGTGCTGGCGGAGGTGAAGCAGATGGTGGAGGACACGCCGGGCGTCAAGAGCTGCTCGATCGAGCTGGTGTTCGACCCGGTCTGGGACCAGAGCATGCTCTCGGACGAGGCCCGCGTGGCGCTGGGCTGGGATCCCGAATTCTAAAAGATGAAAGCCGTTCCCGTATATTTCTCCCTCGGCACCAACCAGGGCGACCGCCGCGCGCAGATCGACGAAGCGCTGCGCCGCCTGGATGCGGCCATCGGGCGCCCGTACGAGGCCCTGTCCTCGATCATCGAAACGCCTTCCTGGGGCTTTGCGGGGCCGGATTTCCTGAACTGCGTGGTCCGCTACCGCACGGCGCGGCGGCCGCACACGCTGCTGCGCATCTGCAAGCGGATCGAGCGCGCCATGGGGCGCCGCGAGACGCTGGAATATGACGCCGAGGGCCGCCGGATCTATCATGACCGCCCCATCGACATCGACATCCTGCTTTACGGCGACGAGCACATCGACACCCCCGATCTGAAGATCCCGCACCCGCTGATGCGGCAGCGCGACTTCGTTATGCGCCCGCTGGAGGAGATTTTAGCGCAGAAATGACTATATTTGTAAGCTATTTGATAATTAGTTAGTAACAAAGATATGACACAAGACGAACTGTTCAAGGTACTCGTGGCGCACTGCAAGGAGTACGGATTCATTTTCCCGTCCAGCGAGATCTACGACGGCCTGGCCGCCGTGTACGACTACGGCCAGATGGGCGTTGAGCTGAAAAACAACATCAAGCAATACTGGTGGAACGCGATGACCCGCCTGAACGAGAACATCGTGGGCATCGATTCCTGCATTTTCATGCACCCGCGCATCTGGGAGGCCTCCGGCCACGTGAGCGCCTTCAACGATCCGCTCATCGACAACAAGGACTCCAAGAAGCGCTATCGCGCCGACGTCCTGATCGAGGACTTCCTCGGCAAGATCGAGGAGAAGGTCAACAAGGAGGTCGAGAAGGGCCGCAAGAAGTTCGGCGAGAGCTTCGACGAGGCGCAGTTCCGTGCCACCAACCCCAACGTGCTGCGCGAGCAGGCCAAGTGGGACGAGGTCCACAACCGTTACGTGGCCGCCGAGCAGGCGTCCGACTTCGCGGAATACCGCCAGATCATCATCGACAACAACATCGTGTGCCCGATCAGCGGCACCTGCAACTGGACCGAGGTCCGTCAGTTCAACCTGATGTTCAGCACCTCGATGGGCAGCACCGCCGACGGTGCCAACACGATTTATCTGCGTCCGGAGACGGCCCAGGGCATTTTCGTGAACTACCTGAACGTCCAGAAGACCGGCCGCATGAAGATTCCTTTCGGCATCGCCCAGATCGGCAAGGCCTTCCGCAACGAGATCGTCGCCCGCCAGTTCATCTTCCGCATGCGCGAATTCGAGCAGATGGAGATGCAGTTCTTCATCAAGCCGGGCACCGAGCTCGACTGGTTCA
>Ga0310696_10004041_pt1 | contig 18105 bp, 12 predicted proteins | sample AusTroGonzalo_MG_4_FD_203885 | JGI IMG/M metagenome (GOLD analysis project Ga0310696, IMG submission 203885) | Bovine rumen microbial communities from tropical cattle in Woodstock, Queensland, Australia - Gonzalo_02 (v2) (version 2) | ecosystem: Host-associated > Mammals > Digestive system >...
ACCGTTATCAAGTGTTCCTGGGGCTTGCGGCACTTTTGTTCCTGTTGGAGGCACTGGTGTCCGAAAGGGGTCGCCGCCACAAGCACGTGGCCGGCCGCTTCAGCTAACGGCAAAAACCGGGCACAAAAAAAGCCTTTCGGGTGGGTATGTCTCTCTTGGAGACGGGCGGCGCTCCATGGGAGGCCGAAATAGAATCCACCGGAAAGGCTATGAGAATAATATACAATCAAAAAAGGGAATAAACCAAATATTTTTTGAAATCCCTAGTCCAACTTGGAACATGGGAAAAACTATATTGTTCCTGATGCGTAAGAATATCAAGTTTTTGACCGCCATGCTTGGCGGAATCGCCTTGGCCGCCTGCTCTCAAGGGCCGGTGCCTGCGGTGGACAATTCTGCCGCTCCCAAGGATTCTACGGCTGGCACTTTGCCGGCCCCTGGGACGGACTCTGCCGCAACTGCTGCCGCCACCGCCTCAAGCGTTCCCGCCAGTTACAAGGACATCCAGTTCCCCGAATACCAATATGTGGCCCCGTACCCCAAGGACTACCGCGTAGAGATTGCGGAGGGCATTACCGGCTACATTGTCAGCGACCGCAGCTTGCCGCTGGTGAATTTCTCCGTTTATTTCGAGAACCCCAGGGTTCCCGCCGCCCTCAAGGACGAGGCTGTCTTCGAGATGCTGGGCTCCATGTTCCGCCGTGGTGGCGGTGGCGGCATGACTCCTTCCGCGTTGGACGATTCCCTGGAATTTATCAGTGCGGGCTTTAGTTCCTCTGCGGGAATCTGGACCGCCTCTTTTGGCATCGATTGCCTTTCTAAGGATTTTGTTCCTATGATGGAACTGGCAAAGAAGGTACTTTTAGCTCCTGCCTTCGACAAGGAACAGTTGGAAATTGTGAAGGCGAATTACGCCACCGCTTACGAACAGCGTTACGACACCCCTGCCAAGGTGCTTTCCGCTTTGAGGGCGAAGGTGAACTACGCTCCCAACCCCCGCGTGTGGGATGCCACGGGCGAGGAATACAAGAAGGTTTCGGATGCCGACCTGAAGCGCTTGGCGCAGGGTGCGTTTAATTCTAGCCGGATTATATTCGCCCTCTCTGGTGATGTGGACCGCGATTCCTCGGTGCAGATGCTGAAGGAATTTTTCGCGGAATGGAAAAAGGATACCGCCTCCATTTCCCTCAAGGCTTCCGCAGGTTCCTATGCCGCTCCCGCCCCCCTTTCTTACGTCCGCAAGCCTGGGGTCTATGTGGTGGACAAGGACATCTCCCAGGCGAACATTTCCATCAACCAGCCCTTTGTCAGGCGCCCTCACGCAGATTACTACCCTACGGCAGTCGCTAGCTTTATTTTGGGGGGCGGGAGCTTTACCAGCCGCCTCATGAACCGCGTCCGCAGTGACGAGGGCCTGGCCTACAGCGTTTACAGCACGGTGGGCAACGACTACCGGGATACCGCCATGACCACCATCGCCTTGCAGACCAAGGTGGAGTCCGTAGACTTTGCCTTGAAACTTGTTTTTGAAGAAGTGGAAAAACTGGCGAAGGAAGGTCCCACAGAAGAGGAACTGGCACAGGCGAAAAAAGCCCTGGTGGAAAGCCTTCCCAGCCTGTTTGATTCACCTTCTGCCACGGCGTCTATTTTTGCGAAGGATGAACTTTTGGGAAAATCCCAGGACCATTACTTGGACTACGTGAAAGAGATAAACGCCGTGACCGCGGAACAGGTCAAGGCCATGATTGCAAAATATTTCAGCCGGGACAAGATGACCATTTCCATTGTGGGTCCCGTGGCCAAGTTCGAATCCCTGAAACCCTTTACCCAGGTTCCCCAAGACAGTCTGGAATTCCGGTAGTTGTTGAAGGTTCCCGTGCGTTGCCGTTTTGCCTATGTCTTGATGTTTGTGGCCCTCCTTTGCGGTGGGGCGGTTGCCCAGGATGCGGGTAAGGCTAACGCCAATGCTTCGGACTTGCAAGCCCGTCGGGATTCCCTGATGCGTGCCCGTGGCAAGGCCATGATGGTAGAGAAGGCCGGTGGTGAAGAGGGCTTCCGTTCCCTGTGCTCTGGTGTCAAGAAGTGCTTGAACATTGATTACGGTTTTTGCACCGAGGCCGATCAGAAGCCGTGGCCCAAGGTAAAATACAACGACGAGTATTGCGCACCCTTCAAGGAGATTACCAAGCGGGGACTCCCTGCCGATCCGAAAGTTGTAGGCGCCACCGAAATCTATGCTAGGCTGGGAAGGCAGTACCGGGCCATTTATGAGAACAAGGGAACCATCCCCTTGGGCCCCGATGTCATGAGTTACCTTTTTGACAACATGCCCTTTACGGCGGAACTCATCAACGCCTACTTGGGAACCAACTACAAGCTGGAGTACACTAGCAAGAACCGGCGGTTCTTTACGGGCAGCAACGGCCGTAGCCTTTCGGGGGAGTTCTACTGGGCCCTGCAGGATAGTGCCGGCCAGAAACTTGGCATGAGGAACGTGTTTTTTGGTTACGGACACGCCCATGTCCTCAAGTGGGCTCTGCACGGGACGGCGGTGGCCTATTTGGATATGGATCCCGTTTCGGACAAGGAAATCAGGTATAAGTTGACCGCCATCGTTTTCCCCGGCAATTCCGTCTTGAATTCCATTATGCAGATGCGGGTATTCAAGAGCGTGGTGGGCGACAAGATCGACCACATTGTCCGTGACATCAAGAAGTCTTCGGGGGAATACGTCAAGGGCAACAAGGAACCCATGCTCAAGAGTGCCTCCCTGAAGTCCATGGAAAATGTCCAGTACATATTGGATTTCGAGAACGTGGTGAACGGCGCGACCTGGAAACTGGGTGATTTTGAAAAACTGCAAAAGCAGCGAGAGCAGGCCAAGGAAGTCCCCATTCCCCTGCAAATTAAGGAGTAGTAGATGAGCGAAAAGGAAAGTCTGGAAAGTTTGCTATCTCGCGTCACGGACCGCCGTCGCGAACTATTGACCCAGGTGGTGAACCGCCGCACCCGCCATTTCTGCATGGTGCTGGAAGACCTGTTCGACCCTCACAACATTTCTGCCGTTATCCGCACTGCCGAAGTCTTTGGTCTGCAGGACGTACACGTGATTGAAGAGGACAACGCCTACAGCGTGAACAAGTCCATTCTGAAGGGCTCCTACAAGTGGATGTCCATCTACCTGTACAAAAAACGCATGCTTTGCATGGAAAAACTCCGCGCCAAGGGTTACAAGATTGCAGTGGCCAGCACCAACACCACCAATTCGGTTTTGGATTTGGACTTGAGCCAGCCCACCGCTTTTTACCTGGGGAGTGAATTCCACGGGAACCACCCCGACACCCTGGCCCATGCCGATTACGAGTTCAAGCTGCCCCAGTACGGCATCACCGAGTCCATGAACGTGTCGGTGGCAGGTGGCGTGCTCATGACCTACCTGGATGTGTTCATGCAGAAAGAGGGTCGGGAAAAGTTCGAATTGCCCCCCGCTGAACGGGACGCCCTGCTGTACGACTGGCTGGACCGCCACGTGAACGGCATTGAAAACAATAGCCCCATTGTGCGGGTGGAGGGCTAAAATCGGCGAAAAAGGCTCCAAAAGCCCCGTTTTTGGGCCGATTTCCCTAAAATCCCTGCCATAATATGCTATTTTACAGCTGAAATGAAGAAGAATTCTGCACTCTATTTTTCTGTTGGCCTAGTAGTCCTCTTGGCCATTGTCATTCTTGTGTTTGGAATGTTCTTCTTGAACGAGAAGGACCCTCGCGAAACTTTTAACACCTTCCACCTCCGTTTTACCCAGGTCAGTACCCTTGTTTTGGACGACCCCGTTAAGGTCAATGGCGTCAAACTGGGTAAGGTGGAAAGCATTCAGTTGGCCGGGCACCGTGTGGTGGTGACCATCCGCCTCCGTACCGACGTAAAGATTCCCAAGGACTCCGAAATCAGGGTGCAGAACATCGGTATCATGGGTGAACGCCAGATTGGCATGATTCTTGGGGATTCCGAGGAGTATTTTGAGCCGGGCGATACCATTACGGGCCAGTTCGACGCCGGTATTGCCGAGGCCCTCGGTCTGGCAGGTGAAGTTTGCGACAGTACCAAGGTTTTGTTGGAATCGGTAAAGCGGGCCTTGAAAGGCACTATTGCCAGCGAAGATTTCCAGGACCGGTTCAATACGCTGCTGGTGAAGGCGGAAACCTTGGAAGACCGCCTGATGGAACTTGTGAATTCTACGGACCCCGAGCTTAAGAAGAGCCTGGCCGGCCTAAATGAAGTGACGGCCAAGGTGGGCAACCTGGTGGAAGGCGTCAAACCGCCTATCGACAACCTGTTTGCCAACACCGATGCGGTTATCGGGAATGCCAACAACTTGATTGCGGAACTGGAAGGCGTTACCAAGCACCTGGACGAACTTATCGCCAAGGTCCAGTCCAAGGAAAATACGGTGGGCGCCCTGCTCTCCGACCGCAAATTGCATGACGACCTGGTCAAGACGGTCCATTCGGCAGACAGCTTGTTCCGTGTAATCTTGCACGATGGGCTTGATGTCAATGTGGATATTTTCTGAGGATTTATGGTAGTAAAGACTCTTAAAGTTACCAATAAGCTAGGCGTTCACGCGCGTCCCGCAGGAATGATTGTGGACATAACGGGCCCAGCCAAAAGCGACGTTTCCATTGTCTTCGATGGTTCGAAGGCCAATGCCAAGAGCATTTTGAATGTGATGATGCTTGCAATTCCCTTCGGTTCCGAAGTGAAATTCGAGGTAGAGGGGGAGGACGAAGAACTGGTCGTGCAAAAGCTGGAGCAGTTGTTCCATGACAACTTCAACGAAGAAGCAGGCTAAGGGCTCGTCCAGTTCCAAGAACACGAAAAAACCATTACGCATTGTATTGGTGGGTGTGCCCGCATCGCCGGGCTTTGCCATGGGGAAGGTTTTCCCCGTAACCAACCGCGAGATTTCCGTTGTAGAAGAGACCATACCCGAAAGTCGGGTGACGGTAGAGGAACAGCTCTTTTTGAAGGCGGTGAGCAAGACCGCCAAGGAAATCACCCAGATCAAGGAACTTTCCGAGACCCGGACCGGGGTGCAGGACAGCCTTATTTTTGCCACCCACTTGATGATCCTGCAGGACCCCGGACTGGTGAACGGGGTCTTGGAGCGGATTCAGAAAAAGCGCAAGAACGCCCGCTGGGCGGTGCATGTGGTGCTGGGCAACTACATCGAGAAATTCGAGAAGATCAATTCCCCCGCCATGCGGGACAAGGCGGCGGACCTGCGGGACCTGTACAACCGCCTGATGGCCGCCATGGAAGACTCCGGGCCCGTCCTAGAAGATGAACTGTTGCAGGACGGCGTGGTCCTTACGGCCCACGAGATCATGCCCAGCATGCTGATTTCCCTAAAGCCTGGCCAGGTTAGCGCCTTGGTCATGGATACGGGTGGACGCACCAGCCACGTGGCCATCTTGGCTAGGTCGCTCCAGATACCTGCGGTGTCTGGCCTTAGGAACGTTGCGGCCCAGGTCAAGGCGGGCGACACCATCATTGTGGATGGTGCGGGCGGCATGGTCATCGTCAATCCCGACGAAGAGGACATCCGCAAGTTCCGGGAACGGCAAGAGGTGTTCGAACGGCAACGCCGGGAACTGTTCACCATGCGCCGTCTGGAACCCATGACCCGCGATGGCAAGTACATTACGCTTCACGCCAACATCGAACTGCCCTCGGAGGCAGAGAAGGTGATGGACTACGGCGCCACGGGTATTGGTCTTTACCGTTCCGAGTTCTTGTTCTTCAGGAAAGATTTGCCTACCATGGAGGAACAGAAGGAAGCCTATGGGCAGATCCTTTCTACCATGGCGCCTTGTCCGGTGACCATCCGTACCTTGGATGCGGGTGGCGACAAACTGGTGTCCGGAGTTTCGGCGGTAAACGAATCCAACCCCTTTATGGGCTGGCGTTCTATCCGCGTGTGCCTAGATCGGCAGGACATTTTCTGCGACCAGCTAAAGGCCCTTCTGTTGGCCAACACCCAAGGCAACTTGCGGATTTTGTTGCCCATGATTTCGGGCCTTGGGGAACTGCGCCGCGCCAAGGCCTGTATCAAGCGCTGTGCCGATGAACTGAAGGCCCAGGGCTTTGATTGTGGTGAAGTGAAGATCGGCGCCATGATAGAGGTGCCTGCCGCGGTAATGCTTGTGGACTTGCTTGCCAAGGAAGTGGACTTCTTTAGCATTGGTACCAACGACCTGATTCAGTTTACCCTGGCGGTGGACCGTACCAACGAATTGATTACGGATATGTTCCAACCCCACCACCCGGCGGTGCTGAACATGATAAGCCAGGTGGTGATGGCCGCCCACAGGGAAGGAATTCCCGTGGCGGTTTGCGGTGAAATGAGTGCGGACCCCATGAGCATCCTTTTGCTGGTGGGCCTTGGGGTAGACGAACTTTCCATGACTCCCTGGAGCGTCATGGCCACCAAGAAGATTATTCGTTCTATTAACTTCGAAGACGTGCGCGAGACGGTGCTGACAGTGTTGCAGATGGACGATGCGGATAGTGTCAATGCGTTCTTGCACAAGAAATATGCGCAGACCATTACGGATTTGGGCATTTCCAGTTTTGTGGGGCAGGTAGATGGGAAATAAGTTTTTCTCCATTGTCCTGGCCTGCAGTGTTTTTTCCTTTGCGGATTCTGTAACTGTATCTTCTAGTGCTGTAACTGAGGCGGTATCTAGTGTTGCGGAGGTTTCCAGCAGTTCTGCCGTAGCGGTCGTTGTTCCCTCGCAGCCTGCTGCTATAAAGCAAGATTCCGCAACGCCGCCTTCGGTAGCCGCTAGCGAGAACCTTATTGCCACGGTTCCCTTGGACGACCCTTATGTGGAACTGGAAAAGATTCCTTCCAAGGAATTCCAGAACCTGGTGACCCGCGCACAACGTTCCCGTTTGGCAAGCCTGGACACCACCCTCCCCAAGAACGTGCGGGATTTTGCCCGCGCTGCCGACTACTTTTACAGGGAGTCCTGGGACAGCGCTTACTCGGCTTACGATTCCTTGCGCACCAGGGATTCTGTCTTGGAGAAGAGCGTTATTTTGCGTATGGCGCACACCCGCTTTATGCAAAAGGACTACGGGAAAATGCGGGAGGCTCTGGCCCTGGGTAAAAAATTTGCAAAGGATGCCGAATTTGACAAGGTTGCCTCCCGTATGCGGATAGAGGCCGCCATGGCGGACTCCACTTTGAGCGACGTGGCTCATTCCGATTCCTTGAAGGCTTTTTTGGACAAGTACCCCAAGGGCGAAGATGCGGCTGTTTTGAAGTACCGCTACGCCCAGTACCAGGAGCAGTTCAAACAGTTGGTGCAGGCCAAGAAACTTTACATGCAGCTGTTGACTAGCTCCACCGTTTATAAAGATTCGGCCTTTGCCGCTATCCGTAGGCTCCGTAAGGTCCAAGGCACTCCAGAGAGCCTGCCCGAAAAGATTGCCTATGCCCGGATGGCCTGCGCCAAGGATGAGGCTTCCGCCTGCCTGGTGCTGTTGGATTCCATTGCCATTCTGGATTCCATTGCCTTGGCTAAAAATCCCGCGGCCGCGGTCCCTGCTCCCGAAGATTCCCTGCAAAAACTGCTACGCCCTAGTACGCTGGACATGGATACTCGCATTGCCCTGTGGGAAAAGCGGGCGGTGACCCTCAGGAACTTGAAGCGGGATGACGAATCCATTGCCCAGTTCCGGTTCTTGCTGGATTCTGTAGAGGCCAAGCCCCTGTGGATGCAGTCCATTCTAAAACTGTACCGCAACAATGCAAAGAAGTATGCCCGTGAAATAAAGACCACCGATTCCCTGCTTCAAGACGTAAGCCAGTTCAGCAAGGAAAACGCCAACAACCTGTGGATCAAGGGCTTTGAATACGAACAGAACCAAAAGTACGACAGTGCCGTCGTTTGCTTCAAGAAACTTTCCCACCGCCGTTTCAAGAACAACGTCAAGCGCCAGTGGGCCAAGTTCCGCATAGGCTTCGTGTACTTTAAGCAGGAAAAGTGGGAAGAGGCGGTGGCCGCCTTTATAGACGCCGCCAAGGAGCCCTTCTTGTGGAGCGGCAGCGGTGCCCGCATGTTCCTGGGCGATGCCTACATGAAGTTGGGCAAGGACTCTTTGGCCCGCGAAGCCTACCTGGATTGCATCCGGGACTTCCCGCTGGCCTATTACGCCCATCGCAGCCGCTTAAAGCTTGCGGAATACAAGCTGATGGACGAAAAGGACATTCCCTATGCCCACGGGGTGCCCATGTCTCCCGAAGAGACCTTGGCTTGGATTCGGGCCTCCCAGAAGTTGGGCAAGCCGGACACTACCTACAATCCAGCCAGGTACCAGCGGATAAAGGACTTGTTCCTGTACGGCTTTAGCGATCAGGCCTTTGCCCTGTACGACGAGGTGCGCCGCAAGAATTTCAAACGCTTGGACTTCCTTTACGAATACGGAAAGCTGTTTTACGATGTAGGGGAGGTGGCTTCGGGCTACCGCCTGGCACGGCAGTTCCAGAACAACATGGACCGCCGCCGCTTTATGGCGCCTCCCATAGACGTTTTACATTACCTTTACCCCATCCCCTTCAAGGACCAGGTGAAGTTCCATTCGGGATTCCGCATAGACCCCTTCTTTGTGTATAGCGTTATGCGACAGGAATCCATATTCAATTTCGAGATAGCCTCCCCTGTAGGGGCCCGCGGGCTGTTGCAGATTATGCCCGCTACCGGCAAGATGGTGGCAGCCAAGGAGGGCATTCCCGATTTCGACCCCGACCTGCTGTACAACCCTTATATGAACATCCGCTTGGGAATCCGTTACCTGGTGGACTTGAAGGCGGAATATAGCGACGACTACATGTATGTGTTGGGCAATTACAATGCGGGTCCCAAGCCTACCAAGCGCTGGCAAAAAGAGGGCGAAGGCAAGCATTGGGACATTCGTGCCGAGGAAATCAGTTACTGGGAAACCCGTGATTATGTAAAGCGAGTCATGGGAAACTACTGGATTTACCAGGAAATTTACGACGGATTATAGCAGGAGCGAATTAATTTGTACGCTTTTTTGTAATTTTATTCAAAATGTTAAAAAAAGAGGCAAATATGGTTTATTTTAACAAGATGACGAAGGTCGCGGTGCCGGCAATTTTTGCCCTGGGTTGTTTCGCGGTGCTCGCCGCGTGCGGTTCCGACTCTTCGGCCGATTCTTCCCCTAAAACTTCTACGGAAGAGTTGTCTTTTGAGACGTTTGACGACCTCCCCAACTGCACCAAGAACAGCGAGGGCAAAACGGCATTTATAGAAGAAGATGGACAGCAGTATGTTTGCCAAGATGGAGAATGGAAAGAAGAGTCCGAAGTTGTAGCTGAGTATGAAACCGAAGACGATTTGCCCAATTGCAGTAAAAATAGAGAGAAAGAAGTTGTCAAACTGAAGGATACGGATTCTTTTATGGTTTGCAAAGGTGGCGCTTGGGTTGAATATGTAGAGGAGGAAGATGACGAAAGCGACTCGACTTCCAATGAAAAAGAATCGTCCAGTAGTTCTGATGATGGCAAGAAAGACGAATCCAGTAGTTCTGATGATGGCAAAAAAGACGAATCCAGTAGCAGCGACAAGTCAGTTGGCTCTAGCAGCAGTGAATTCCAGTGGGAAGACGACTGCGCTGACTCGGGAGAGGGATGTCAAAGTAGTTCTTCTGAAAAATCCTCGTCTTCTACAAAGAAAAAGGAAGTGGAGTTTGAGGAAGGCGTGCTGTGGAAACCTAGCTACGGCAACAGGGTCCATGTATTTGGTGATAGCCTTAACGAATACAATTTCCATAGTGACGAAAGCCGCACGGGAAAATGGTTCCTGAACACGGACAGGACCGGGGATGTACCGGGGGTTTCCACTGCTGATACGACATACGGCAAAAATTATATGACTATCACGCATAATCTGGCGTACCAAAACTGGACTAGGAAAGATGGTGTAATAAGCCCAGATCCGAATCCTTATGCACAGGCCCTTATTTATTTTAGCCCCAAAAATACAACTGCTGATTTAAGCGCCTATAAGGGGATTTGCCTTGAATATTCGTCAACGAAGGAATTCCGGCTGGAATTCCAGTCTCAGGGTGACGGGGAAGACGATTTCTGGGATGTGTGGGTGCCAGGTGGGGAACATACTGTAAACTTGGAGTTTAAGAATATTCCCGTTGCGTTTTGGAGGTCTAGTAATTCTGTCAGTATAGGCCAAGCCTTAAAAAAGATGATTCTTATGAACATCGAGTCCCCCTATATTGACAATACGCAATGTTATGCAACGAATTCTAATGATTGTGAAGACAAAACGGTGACCAATACCATAAAGCTTTACAAGATTGGTGAGTATGGAAAGTGCTCTGGCGAAGCCGTTGAACTTGGAAAAAAGAGAGTGGTGTTTGAAGAAAATGTGCTATGGAAATCCTCCTATGAAAATAAGGTTCGTACATTCTTTGGCGCCGTGGACGAGTACAACTTTATGACGGATGACGTTTCAGGTTGGTGGTTTACCTATTCCGATACTAGCAGTACGACGGATAACGGTCAATCGACTGTGAGAAAAACGCTTAAATCAAGTGGTGGATATCTGGAAATAAATCTAAGCCTGGTCTATGACAGGTGGAAAATGAACGGAACGAATATTGTCCCGTCTCCTTATCCTTATGCAGCATTTGGTTTTAATTGGACTTCTGCTAATGAGGATGGATTTGCGGATTTGAGTCTGTTGGGCGAAGGCCTTTGCTTGGACTACACTGCCGAAAAAGGTTTTGATATGATTTTATATGTGTATCAGGATCAAGACAGATGGCAGACAACTATCCCGGCAAGTAGTGTACGAAAAGTTATTAACGTTAAATTTGGTGATGCAGCAGACATGGGTGACTTTTTCAGGTATGATTGGCAATCTGGAACTGGCTTGCCGTTTGAGACAATCGTGAAACAGGTGACGGGATTGCATTTTGAAATGAATGGCCAGCATGCTGGTTCCTATGTTGACTGGTGTACAGAAGATGATCTTGATGCCGGTTTGTGTGAAAAACAGACTGTAACCAACACCATCAAGCTCTACAAACTCGGTAAGTACGGAGCTTGCGACTAAAACGAATGCATAAATCGGCCCCGGCCACAAGGTCGGGGTCTTTTTTTATATTTATAATGATTTTATGCTCTTTCTCCTCTTGACAATTGGCCCTGCGTTCCTTTTTGCTTGTGGGAACATCCTGGAAAAATCAGGGGTTTCCACCGTTGGTAAGCGCACGGGAGGGACGGCGCACCCCTGGCTGTTTTTTAAAGGTGTAGTTTCTAACAAGTTCTGGTGGTTGGGAATTAGCTGTTCTGGCCTTGCCACACTGGGGTACTACATCGCCATGGCCCGCTACGACCTTTCCCAGGTACAGCCCATGATGGTCTTGAACCCGGTGCTTACCGCCCTGATGGGGTTCTGCATCCTGAAAGAGGCCCTTACCAAGCGTATTGTGGTGGCCATCTGCTTTGTGGTGGCGGGACTCCTCTATTCCGTGGAGAACCTGGGGGAGTCTACGGCGGTGCAGGACATCGGAATGCTCTGGGCTTATGCCGGGGGGCTCTGTGCAGTTACGCTGTTTGCCCACTTGTTCGTAAAGGACCGGGAAATGGTAGATTCCCTGATCATGGGGGTAGGTTTTGGACTTTCGGCGGCGTTCTACAAGAGCTTGGCTATGGACTTTGATTTGGACCATATCGAATGGTCGTCCATAGCGAACCTTTTGATTGATTTTAGAACGCTGGGTTACATTGCCACCTATGGCATAGCGTTCCTTTATTCTCAGATTTCCTTCTCCCGCGGTCGCGCCCTGTTCATTATTCCCTTTAGCGCTGCGGTAGGGGCCGCTGTTCCCACGCTGGCTGGGGCCCTGGTGTTTTCGGAGGCCTTCCCCATAGGGAAAATTGTTTCTGTGACCCTGGTTTTGGTGGGTGCGGCGTTGTTTGTGGTTCGTCGGCCCCGCCGAAATTCCTCAAAAAATTAGGTTTTTGTAAAAAGATGGGGGAAAGATCTCCCTCTTTGCGAACAAATGACTTTCTAAAATATATATTGGAAGGGGAGGGTCCAAATATGACCGTTTCTAAAAAAGCGATATGGGCGTTGCCCCTTTTTTTGCTGCTAGCAGATTTTGGCCTGTGGGCATGTTCTTCGGATAGTTCGTCCTCGGTAGAGGAAGAAGAACCTGAGGATTTGGAATCTTCGAATTCCAAGAAAAAAACGGAGTCGTCAAGCTCAGTCAAGAGCGACGAAAAAACGGTCTTGCCGGTTTTGTTTTCGGAAGTGGACCCCATCAACCTCTCTTATAAGGATCACGAGGGTGATGATGCTGGATGGGTGGAAATATACAACCCTGCGGATAGCGCCATAAACCTTAAGGGCTCTTCGCTGACGAACGACATGTCGAAAAAGACGGCGTGGAAGTTCGGCAATGTGGTTATAGGGCCCAAGTCGCACTTGCTGGTGTTCCTTTCGGGTAAAAACTACCCTGACTATGTGGCACCTTCAGATTCTACCAGTTTGAGGGGAAGCGATTGCTGGGTATGGGTAGATGCGCAGAACACTCCGGTGGCTGGGGAAAGTTCTTTCTCATCCCTGCCTGGAAAGTCTGATTATTGCTTTACAGAAGGCGGAAAGCTGGCTTTTGGTGGGGTCATGCAGTTTGGGGAGAACGCGGAACTGGGGTGGCACTCCATTTCGGCCTTTGTGGCGAAGGACGGTGCTTCCGCAAGTAAACCGGTCGATATCAGCAATGCCAACGAACTGCTTTTGACAGGTTATATTGATAGTGGACACCAGCTGGAACTGCGTTTGGCACAGTCCGACCTTGATGACTGGAAAGGTTGGGATAAGGTTTTGAAAGGTACGGGGGATTCCTCCACTACTTATAGTGTGATTCTCCCTACGGGGACAACTTTCCCGGACTTGACTAAAATATACGGGACAAGGTTTAGCCTAGAGAATAACGAATTCCGCGCCACCAAATTCAAGATAAAGTCTTACATTGCCAGGAACCGTGGCCACGAGCCACATGCCAATTTCAAAATCAAGAAATCCGGCGGCCACCTTTACCTGTTTGATTCCTCTGAAGCCTTGGTTGATTCTGTAGCTTATCCGAGCATGCCCTTGGAAAAGTCTTGGTCCAGAAAATACGATAGCGGGTCCAAACAGTATAGTAGCGTTTGGGGATTTGCCCCGTCAACGCCTTTGTCGGCAACCCAAGGGACTCCTGTAGCCACCCAGGCGACATTCCCTGTCAATGCCCTCCCGGCTTCGGGATTCTATTCCAGCTCCATTTCCATCCAATTCAGCGAAAAAGATCAGGTGCGTTGCGAAAAAAAGGGTTTTGCTCCGACAGCTTCGTCGCCATTGACCACCTCGTTGTCTATTAGCAAGACCACGGTTGTGCGTTGCGCTTCTTTTGCTGCGTCGGCCGTGCCTAGCAGTGTAGAAACAAGAACGTATATTTTTGAAAAGGCTCCGGCTACTCCAGCGGTGTTCTTGACGGGTGATCCCAATTCCCTGTTTGATCCTGACACGGGCATTTATTCAGATGGTCCCAACATCCAGGAGGCCGATCCCCATTATGGTGCCAACTATTGGCAAGATCGGGAAATTCCTATTTTCGTGGAACTCATGGAAAAGGGCGGCAAGGCGCCGGCATTTGCGAAAAACGCCGGATACCAGATTTTTGGAAACTATAGCCGTGCCAATAAAAAGAAGTCCGTGGCCATTGTGTTCAAGGAAAAGTATGGGGACAAGCGGTTGGAATACCCGCTGTTCCCGGATTTCCCGGAACTGAAAAAATTCAAGGTCTTCTTGCTTAGAAACAATGGTGGTAATTTTGGTGCCGATTACATTCGCGACAGGTTGTGCAGTTCTGTTTCCGAAGGATTGGGCGTGGATTACCAGCGTGGTCGCGGTGTTATTGTGTACTATAACGGCGAATATTACGGAATCTATAGTATTCGTGAACGTTCTACGGAATATTATTTCGAAACTCATTATGGTTTGGATCCCGAAAATATTGATTTGCTCAAGGCGGACAATTCTGCCTCGGCTGGGTCTGCCGTAGACTATGTGGACCTTATGAAGAGCCTTGAGAATTATCACTTGAGTAGCGAAAAGAACTACAATCATGTGGCGGAATTGATAGACGTTGATAACTTTATGAACTACGTCCATACGGAATTGTTCATGAACAATAGGGACTGGCCTGCCAACAACCTGAAAAAATGGCGTGGAAACAATCCCAAGACCAAGTGGAAGTGGTTCATATACGATATGGATTTTGGATTTGGCAACGAGTTCAGTCAATTTACGAACAATATCTTTGAGTTCGCGACCGCAGAAGATGGTGACGACTGGCCTAACGGCCCCGCATCCACCTTGTTGCTTCGTCGATTGCTAGAAAATCCGGGTTTCAAGTCGGCGTTTATCAACAGGTTCCCGGTACTTTTAGCCATGAATTTTGAAAAATCTAGGCTCCTGGCGCGCATAGATGCCATGATGTCCGAAATTTCGTCTGAAATTTCCAGAGACCAGGAACGATGGGGTCATGACGCGGACTACATGAGTGGGCAATTGGAAAAGATGAAGTCTTTTGCGGGGTCCCGTCAGGCTGTTATTTTGTCTGAAATGGCGGAATATTTTGGCCTTGGCGATACTGCAAAGGTGACCCTTGCCACCCAGGGCTCCGGCAAAATTCTTGTCCATGGTTTGCCCCTGGATAAGTCTTCCATGACGATATCCTTCTTCAAGGGAACGCCTGTGACCATTACGGCCCAGGAGAATGGAGGCTCGTTTACGGGGTGGAGCGACAAGGTCACGGATAAAACCCGAACCATTAACCCAGAAGACGTGAGCGAATTGACGGCTATTTTCAAGTGAATGTGACAGTGTCATGCCCGGCTCGACCGGGCATCTCCTAGTCATTTTTCTACATTCTTGGTATTATGAGTTTCAATACCAAGATTCTTTGTATCGGTGCGGGCTATGTCGGTGGCCCCACCATGACCGTTATTGCTGATAAATGTCCCGACGTAAAGGTGACTGTGGTTGATATCAACCAGGCCCGCATCGATGCCTGGAATAGCGACAACCTCCCGATTTTTGAGCCCGGCTTGGACGATGTGGTAAAGCGTGCCCGCGGCAGGAACTTGTTCTTTAGTACGGACATTCCGGCGGCAATCAAGGAAGCGGACATTATATTTGTTTCGGTGAACACCCCGACCAAGACGTTTGGTCATGGTGCCGGCAAGGCTTCGGACCTGCAGTACTGGGAAAAGACCGCCCGCAATATCCTGGAAATTGCCGATGAAGGCAAGATTATTGTGGAAAAGTCTACGCTTCCGGTTCGTACCGCCGCTGCCATGGAACGTATCTTGAACAGCAACGACAAGGGCCTGCACTTTGAAGTGCTTTCCAACCCCGAGTTCCTGGCCGAGGGAACCGCCATCAACGACCTGTTTGAGCCGGACCGCGTGCTTATCGGGTCCCACCAGACAGAGTCCGGCCTGGCAGCTTGCCAAAAGCTGGTAGACGTGTATGCCCATTGGGTTCCTCGGGACCGTATCTTGACCACGAACCTTTGGAGTTCCGAACTTACCAAGCTTACGGCTAACGCATTCCTGGCACAGCGTATCAGTTCTATCAACTCCATTAGCGCCCTTTGCGAAAAGACCGGTGCCGACGTAGACGAAGTGGCCTACGTGATGGGCAAGGATAGCCGCATTGGGTCCAAGTTCCTCAAGGCCTCCATTGGCTTTGGCGGTTCTTGCTTCAAGAAGGATATTTTGAACCTGGTGTACCTGTGCGGTTATTACGGGCTCCCTGAGGTTGCTGCCTATTGGGAATCCGTGGTAAAGATCAACGAGTGGCAGACCCACCGTGTGGTGGACCGCATGCTGGAAACCATGTTCAACACCATCGCGGGCAAAAAGATTGCCGTGTTCGGCTTCGCTTTCAAAGCCAATACGGGCGATACCCGCGAAAGCCCCGCGAACTTGGTCGTCCGGGACTTGCTCGCCGAACACGCACAGCCGGTCGTTACTGACCCCAAGGCTATTCCCGACGCCAAGCGCGACCTGAAGGATGTCGTTGACCAAGTGCAGTTTGAAGCAGACCCGTACAAGGCTGCAGAAGGCGCCCATGCCGTGGTTGTCTGTACTGAATGGAAATGCTTCGCGGAGCTGGACTGGAAACGCATATACAGCAGTATGGCCAAGCCGGCCTTCGTGTTTGACGGACGCAACATCCTAGATGCTGCGGCCCTTCGCAAGATGGGCTTTGAAGTGTCCTCTATTGGCAAGGGCAAGGCGGAGTAGCGGTGTTTGATTATCTAGTGGTTGGAGCGGGCCTTTTTGGAGCAGTTTTTGCCCATGAGGCTCATAAGCGGGGCAAGAGTGTCCTGGTTATAGACCGGCGAAGTCACATTGGTGGAAATGTCTACACCGAAAACGTGGACGGTATAAATGTTCACAAGTATGGTGCGCACATTTTTCATACCAGCAATAAGGAAGTTTGGGATTACATCCAACAATTTGCAGAATTCAACCGCTATACCAATAGCCCCGTTGCCCGCTACAAGGACGAGCTCTACAATCTGCCTTTCAATATGAATACCTTTAGCCAGATGTGGGGGGTGAAGACTCCGACAGAAGCCCTGGCAAAAATTGATGAGCAAAAGTCTGCGGCTGTGGCTGCCTTGAACGGTCGCGAACCCGCCAATCTAGAAGAGCAGGCTCTGTCGCTGGTTGGCCGTGACATTTACGAAAAGCTCATCAAGGGTTACACCGAAAAGCAGTGGGGCCGCAAGTGTTCCGAACTTCCGGCCTTTATCATCAAGCGCCTGCCGGTGAGAATGGTGTTTGATAACAACTACTTTAACGACAAGTACCAGGGTATTCCTGTTGGGGGCTATACTCAGATTGTCGAAAAGATGCTTGACGGTATTGAAGTGCGCCTTGGCGTAGACTTCTTCAAGGATCGGGCTTCCCTTGCCGCCTGCGCAAAGAAGATCGTGTTTACCGGTATGATAGACGAATTTTACGAATACCGCTTTGGCGAACTGGAATACCGCTCCTTGCGGTTCGAAACAGAAGACCTGCTTCAAGAAAATTTCCAGGGAAATGCGGTGGTAAACTACACGGAAGCAGAGGTCCCCTTTACCCGCATTATTGAGCATAAGCATTTTGAATATGGTTGTCAAGGCGGTCCCGCTACGAGCCATACGGTTGTGACCCGTGAATATCCGGCTAGTTGGAAACGGGGCGATGAGCCCTATTATCCTATGAACGACGACAAGAACAATGCATTATACGCCAAGTATAAGGCTCTCGCGGATCAAGAAAATAATGTGATTTTTGGCGGTCGTCTTGGAATGTACAAGTATTTCGATATGCATCATGTAATTGCCGAGGCCCTTGCCTGCGTAGGGAAGGAATTTCGGTGATTGAAGGATTGCTCCTTACTCATATAATCCAGAAAAAGACTTGCTAAAGTTTAAGGTGTCTTTCAATCAGGAAACGATTGAAGGGTAAGCCCTTTTGTGTGAGAAATGTTTGCTTTTGCTGTAGAGAATCTGTTCTTGAAATGATGGAATGCCAATACGACTTGAAGCGTTTGGAAAAAGAAGGGGTGCAGATGAAAAATAGAGTGATTTGGATGGATGTGCTGAATATTGTCGCTTGCTTTTGTGTGATCGTATTGCACGTCAGTAATCATGCTGTACATAGCTTTAATGGGAAAATATCTTCTGAATTTTTATGGGGCGTCACAACACATTCTTTTTGTTTGTGGCCGGTGCCGATTTTTCTAATGTTGAGCGGTTGCAATACGATTGTATACCAGGGTTCTTATAAAGAATTCTATAAAAAGAGATTTAAGAAAACTGGAATACCATTTATTGCGTGGAGCCTTATTTATGCGTTTTTGTTCAGGCCCTCTTTTTCTTCTTGGCAGGATTATGTTGCGGCCTTTTTGAACGGACATTATAACTATCATATGTGGTTTTTTATTCCGC
>Ga0310696_10004042_pt1 | contig 18104 bp, 7 predicted proteins | sample AusTroGonzalo_MG_4_FD_203885 | JGI IMG/M metagenome (GOLD analysis project Ga0310696, IMG submission 203885) | Bovine rumen microbial communities from tropical cattle in Woodstock, Queensland, Australia - Gonzalo_02 (v2) (version 2) | ecosystem: Host-associated > Mammals > Digestive system >...
TTTACGGTAATCAACCCCGATAACGATGAAACAAGCTTTAATGTGAATTTTGTCAAAGAAACATTGAGTTTCAGTGTGGACAAAGAGGATTTTACAATTTCAGATGATATCATTTTCAACCCTTCAAACGGATATTGTGTTTGCGGGAATCCTGAAACCGAAAGCTATTACTGTGTGGCGTCATACAAAGAAGGAAACGACAGGGTTATAGGTGGTACAGTGACAATAAGCGGAATACAAAACCCCGAAGGCTCTTACAGGATTGTTCTGAAACCACAACCTGGTTACGCTTTCAACGACCTTCCTAACGCACAGGACACTTACACAGGAGAGATTTTCGACGTGATAAACGGCCAACCTGACCAAAACTATCCGGAAGGATTACATGGGACAATACTTTCATTCAATAACGGTGAAATTGTTATCGGCGTTCCGAAAGGAAATGTTTCTTATACAGTGAATATCACCGAGTTGTGTGGTGATAACAATAATATTCTTTCGAGAAACAGCTCATCATCAAGCGTTTACATTTTGTCTTTTGTACAGCCTGTGATGTATATCAACGGAGTTGACAGCAGGCTTATAAAGTACTTCAGGACTGGTTGGAACACAAACGGCACAAACCCGGAGTTCATAGGAGGCAGTGATGATTGGAAAGACTGGGCAAGTGAGAGGATTGACGATATAGGAGGCGATGATGTACATTTGTTACCTACAGAACCCGGAAATTTACTTCCATGGGAAGATGTTTCATTTGTGATTGACGCCATAACCATTGACGACACTGAAAGAAATGGCTATAACTGGACGGATGAATACGCGTATGACGAAGACACTGCGAAGAGTTATTGCTTTGTGCCTTCGGTCAATTCTATACAGACATTTACAAACTACCAAGACGGTACACCAGTAGACATAACAGTTCTTACAGACGAGACACTGGAAGAATTAGAATGGAATGATATATTCGGTGAAGGCGTTTGGCCTGAATATTTCAAGTCTTTAAAACAGGACGGTATCAATTACAAGTATTTTGCGCTTGACGGAGACCACTATCAGAAGAAACCCACACAAAACGTGACGCCGCAGGAATTTTACGAATCATCCACAACAACAGACGAAAACAGGGTAATTTTTATTAACTATATAAACAGAATTGTTTCTTTGAGGATTGAATTGCCGTTATTGGTGAAACAGGCATTCTGGGTTTCAGGAGAAAGAAAGGATATTCTTGTGGAGTCCACAAGCGAGAGGGTTCCTGTAAAATACTCTGTTTTCGGCTCTGTGTTTGACGACTCTGACAGTGAGTGTATCACACACACATTCGGAATACTAGACGAAAACAAGGAAGAGAATTCTTTTGTCTGCTATTACCCACATGTTTCATACGACGATAACGGGGATTTGGTTTACAACGAAGTGACAACATACGAGACAAGTGGGGGCGAAACGCCACAACAGACAAAGCCGCGTCCTTATTATTGTGCGACAAAAGACAGTTCAGGTATAACAACACCTTCTGATTTTGACGCCGTTTCCTTTGACACTGCGAACACATTGTACGGAATGAGCCAGTTCCTGCTTTTCAAACGCCCGTTTACAGCGGATATTGTGAGTTGGTCATACGTAAGATATCCTGACTTGGACGGCGGTTCCTTTACAGAGAAGAAAGGCATACTCGACGCGTCAATAAAGAACGGTATCTTGGCAAATTCTTTTTCAGGACGCACGTTTGTGGAATTCTCCGAGCAGAAATACGGTGATAACAATGTCAAAATAGCAACCATGGATTATCGCGGAAGCGGTTTGGACACAAAGCCTTTCGAATACGCATACCCTGTTAACAGAAGGCTGTATAACGAGGAGACGGAAGGTGTATATGGGGAATATGAAGAAATAAGGGTTATTGAGGGTGGTTTGCAATACGACAAACTGGCTTACCATGTGATAGGGGATGGAACTGGGGTTTTGAAAATAGATGACGGAACATACGTGATTTCCGAAAACGTGTATGGAGGATTGAGGGTGGTTACCGATTTCGGCAGAAACACCGAATTGGAGAACAGCGGATTGTATCCGGATTATGAAATAGGTTTCAGGCATAAAATCGGAGATTTTTACGGTTGCCTGACATATCTTACGGTGAACGTTCCAACAGATGACATTAGTCCGTTGTCTTCATTCGGGGCATTTTACTATGAAAACGGAGGGAGTGGCCCGGTTTACCAATATCCTTTGTATGGCGGTGACTTAAGCCTGATTACCCATTACAACCTTGATTATTTCAAGAGTTGTGTTGAAAACGACACGTTTTTCCTTTCAAACCCGTTGAAAGAATACAACGGAGACACGCCGCATGTTTTTGAATTAACAGACAACGGCGGACAAACTGACTCGTTCTATATTGTTGCAGCTGTAGGAATCAACGACCATAATTTCGCTTGTTATTACTCTCCTTTGTATGAATACAAAGTATCCAATTTAGGGATATGGAGAAATGGAAGGATTGCGATTACGGCGACTAACAGCTACCTCAGAAACCACAAATGCACCATACAGGTAACTAATCTCGATGACAACAGCGTCATATTTAACAAAGACAACATATCACTTTCTTTCAGTGCGAGTGATATAGCCTTTTATTATGTTGACGGAGGTTTCGATAACAGTGTTAGCAATGTAAGGGTTTCTGTTTTCGACGCCACAGGTTTCGAACATTATAAAGACATAACAATACAGTAGAACACCGATGTTAACCAAAACACTAAGATTAAGCAAAACAGACTCTGTTGACTCCAATAACAGGAACTTCGGTTTCGGGGTTGATATCGGCGTGCATACAAAAACACTTCCGTTCAACGACTTGTCAAGAGTTGTGGACGCATATGAGGTGTACACGCAGGAAAGGGAGAGTTGTGACAGGTTCAGGCTTACGCTTACAATAAAACCGTATTGCTCAAACGTGTTATACAACACTTGCACGGAGATTGTGAAAGAGTATATTGATGAGCAACGCCATTACAAAATAATAGTGGCGGATGACAGAAACCTGACAAACACAAACCCGCGTAATGAACTTACGATTTTCGGGAAACAGAGTGTCACAAGGTCCGAAATGATTGACAACACTGAATACTCAAGGGAAGAGATTGGTTTTGACTACAGACCAGGTGTTGACATTTTTGACAATCACATGTTCAGAAGTGGTTCTTTCAGGGTTGTCTGCAAAAAAAGCGGTAACACAGACTTATTCAACACTATCAAGGACAATATGCGTTACGCTGACGGCAGAGTTGTGAATTTCTTTCCGAGAGACGGAAGGCAAACGCCTTTCGACGGACAGATGTACTCCAAAAACATGTATGATTACAGCAACACGCTCACTTTCCAGGAATCTGTGTTCGCAAACATCTCGGAAGACGACGGATGGATAGGGTTTACCAACATATCAGGAATAAACGCGAAAGACAGTGAAGGCAATCTGATGAACATCAACAAAGTTATCAACAACCGTGAAGGCTGTGAATTTGTTGACTTGTATCCAGACAGGACATTGTTCTCGTTCACTCCGAAATACAACCCTGTTTTGGACAGGGAGGAAAAGAACTGGGACATGATTCTGACATACCCATATGAGAATTTTTATAACCACCCTCTTGTCACTAACGTGAAAGATTATAATCAAAACACTGGAAAATACGAGTTCGGAAATGTTAACGCGCTTCTTGTGAAAGATGTGAGAGTGTTTTACAGCGGTTCTGGTGACAGAAGGGTCATGTTCAGGACATATTCAAAACACGGACTTCAGAGAAACGACGTTTTCAACCTTTACTACAGTTTGTCCGATGTTTTCAATGTTATCGAGAACTATGAAGGGACAGAGCCTGATTTCGACAAAACAAATCCGGTTTATACCCCTGGTGAAAGTGATTTTGAGCATACAAAAACATGTTCATTTCCGATAACGGTAACCGCTTTGGGTGATTATAACAACAATAACGGCGAATACTGTTTCATTGCGGACGCTTTCAATGGATTAAGGGAAATGTTACGGTATTACTTTGAGTTTTATGAAACTTCCGCTGTTGACAATGACGATTCCTCAAATGAGTTGCCAGACCCTGATTCTTTATCGAACGAAGATATAAATACCATTCTTTCACAAAACATCTTCACAATAAGGTTGAACCGTTTGGTTTCGGATATTGAGAGTGAGTATTATTTCCGTGTGATGAGAAGGTTTCCTAATATGAAACTTGCCAGAACAGAACTTGATAGCGAAACAGCGTTAGACAAGAATAAATTCGACGAATATATACACCAAAACACATACATAGGCGGAAAACCGTTGGAATACGACAGGGAAACATATAAACTGGCTTTCTCAAACACGGCTTACAACGACGGAGTGACACAGACTGTTGTGACAGATGATGCCGTATTAAGCCATATAGTTGACAATCAGTCAAGACCTGTAACTGAACTTTATTACACAATAATAAAAAGGAACAAAGGGCATGAGTATTGGTACTCGGAAAACGATTACAACTTTAATGATGACGGCATAAACAGGGAAATAGAGTATTCACACTGTTTCGGAAAAGTCACTTCCGGTGTGGATATTCTGTCAACCGAGGAAGACGCGGAACCTGCCGTGATTTGGAAAAAAGGAAAACTGTCAGATTGCCACACGATAAACAACAACAATACCAATTATCCTTTCACTGACCATGCAACCATGAGCATGGAGAATTATTTCAACGAAGATGTTTCCGCAACAGTGGAAAGGGGTATAGAAGTTGAAAACGAACTCTTTATTGGCGACCTTGTATGTTTCAACGGTATGGAAGCAAACGAGATTGTCATCGGTGACATGTGTTACAGGTTCAATACGGCTCAAAGGGAGGTTCCTGGAAATTTTGAAAAGTTTATACCGACAAAACACACCGTTCTCGGAAACGATTTCGGAGAAGCCGCTGTCAAAAAAGAAACTGGTAAGAGAAAAGACATGCTGTTGTCAGAGGGCTACTATTACAAGGCGCACTATCCGGTAAGGGTTGGAGAATTCGGTTATTTGAACCAGGCAAGCCATAGAACCATATTGGTTTCAAGAGCGGAACCTGTACAATCGGAAGGGATTGCCATAAAAATAACAACACAATCCAAACACAATCTTTACGGAGGCAACGAGATTTACATATGTGATGACAGTAGTGTTAACGGGTTCTGGGAAAAAACATATGTAAAAGATGTTCTTGACGACCATAATTTCACAATACAGACAATTCCGAACAATTCACCGAATTACATAAACTGGATTGACCTGTCAGAATCAATCACGGACAGGAGTCTGAAACTCAGGTTAAGAAATTATGACATACCTGATTATGCGAAAAGAATAATGACAAACACTTTCGTTTGGAGAGACAAAATAAGCGCGGGTGATGCAAACAGGAGCATTACTCCGGAATATCCTTTCACCAATAACAGTTTTTATATTGACACAGTGATAGATTTTTATCTAAAAAGGCAAGACCCGTTCAATTACAACGGATTGAGAGCTAACATTGGGGACAGTGAGTTTTATTTCGGTTTATACGGGGAAGATTACAAACAAAACGGAGGAGTATTTGTCAGGGAGGGAAACATAACATGTTAGAATACACTATAAACGGTTCAGACTGGGGAAACGCGTATGAGACGCTTCCTGTGGTGTCTTTTGAGACCAACTATTATTCATATGGTTTGGATGAGGATTATCTTATCACCGCCACTGTGAAACACGATTCCGACAAAGAATTCCACGCGGGTGACGAGATAACGGTTACACACTCGTATGACATATACGGCACAACCGCAAATTCGCCATATGAGAGCAGAAACGAGCTCACAAAACACAATATCATAACAGCGGACAACACACTTCGCGAATTTTCTTTCACATACAGAAGATACAGCGTGGTTGAACCTGAGGATTTTTTCAGAATGGCGGATGACGAAGGAAAAATCTGGTGGTGTTTTGTTTTTCCTATGGATTTCACTTCAGGAACAAGTGTGTACCAGACCGGGATGTTAGGATTAAGGATAAATTTTCCAGTAGACACAGATTTCAAGACCCTTGAAACGGCGTTTGAGTATTACACAAGGATAAGCGTAAGATGCGAGGAGAGCGACTTGGAAGACGCATTGTACGGTATATCAACACTTGACGAGTTCATAGGCTCTGTTTACAAATGGGTTTATGTGAAAAACGATTACCTGACTGAAGAAGAGAAGGCTATGGCCAACCAGGTGTATTCAATTCCTGAAACAGCGTCATACAGCGACCCTGAGTTTGTCAAAATCACAGAAACCGACGGTTCAATCTCGTATTATGAGAAAACAACTTTTGCCAAGAATGTGTCCGAACTCAAAATCCAGGCGGAAAACGTACTCTTCTCGAATGATGACGAGTTTACCATCCTGATTCCTAAAATCGGAGGTGTTATCGATATACCGATTACAGCAAAATTCAACGCCGGGGTAGACAAGGATGATGTTCTGGAAGAGAATTTCGTGAACAGGGAAGTGAAAAACAGCGTGAACAGTATACCGGAGATGGAAAAGGATATGTATTATCCGGTAAAGAGAACAACGGATTCAGGAAACGGATATCTTTTCTCGAAAAAGATTGTTTTCAATCTGCATTTCAGGCACCATCGAGGGGAAAACTGGCTTATTGATGACGACTCGACTTTATGGAACGGTGTGTATGATGACAACGGTGTTTACAGGTTCATGAACAAAACAAGCAACCAACCGCAAACCGGTGAGGCAAATAACCAATATTTCTCGTATGAAGACTTTTCGTCCCAGTCGGACCTTCTGATGTTTCTCGGTTTCACCAATTCTGATGTGAGGTTCCGTAAAAAAAGGATTTCAAACACATTTATAAGATTAAGTTTCTATGACTCAATGGATACCGACTCACAGAACCTACTTGCTTATTCAACAATTTATTTGGATTCCGGAGAACTTTACAAAAAAATGGCGCAAAACAGCACCGGTGGAAAATTTATTATAATAAACGAGGATACCAGTGACGCGAACAACAGTGTAAAAATAGCAAGAAACGGGATAAACACAGAGCCTGATTCGTCAATAAATGACGACTTGATAGAAAATTACAGGCTTAGTAGTCAGTTTGTGACGGAGTCAAGAAGGATTGCGACAAAGTCTTCAGAAGGGTTCTGCCTTTATTTGTGGAAAGATTACAGTGACGGTGTTGTTCCGGTTGAACTTTACATGAAAGTTGAATTCTACCACGCCAAATACGGAAGAAGGATACCTTTAATGGCACCGTATCGCGAAAACAACGGAGGGTTCAAGAGTTTTCAAGAGATTGTTGACGACTGGTCCAGCCCGGATAGCGGATATGGGATAAGAAAATACACAGACTATTCATATATCAGGCTGAAATACACATATGACAAGAATACAGGCAAACATGTGTATTATCTTGACGACAGTTTCTATGGCGACAGTGTGAAAGCGGGAGATGACGGAAACGGGGACATAATAATTAACTTATACGAGGCGAAAGTGAGGTTCTGATGCGTAAAATAGAAAGAGAAATCTGCATAGAGGATTTATTATCAAGGATTCCAGGGCTTTTCGCCTATGTGGAAACAACCGGTACGGAAGCCGGAACACTTCATCATTCGTGGGATTCTGTTGACGGTTGCTACGGGAAGGTCCCTGCAAATGTTGTAATTCCACAAAATTGTGGAATTTACATTTACAAGGAAACAAATTATGAAAGCGAGGTTGAATATACCGAAAAAGAAACGCTTCCGGTTGTTGCGGAATGGAATTCAGACCAGCATATCAAAATTTTGCTTTTTCAGGATGATAACGGACAAGATGTCTATGAATATTACGAACTTGAACCGTTAGTTGGCGATTTTGAAACTGTTTCATACCACACTTTGATGCTTCTGTACAAAAAGTATTCTGATTATCTCGGAAACAAGAGCAATTTTGTGGCATTTGTCGAGAAAGGCATAGGGAAAATATATGTTGAAAGGCCTTCTGAGCTTAAAGACATGGAAAAATACGACCTTATTCCGGAAATATTGTATCTTTCACAAGTAAGGAAACTGTACAACAAATACTTTTCCATGTCTCTCATATGTAACGGGAAAAACGATTGCGACAGACTGAATATGGATTACGCTGATGTTTGCTGTGTTTGCCAGAAATACCAGAGAATGGGAGGTGACATCTTCAAAGAATACCTTCGTTCCCTTATAGAAAAGTCTGACGAGTTATCAGATTACATGTATAACAACTCGTTGTCTTGCTGCGAAGACGGAAGCGATTCCGGAAGCTCGGAAAAGACATGTGATAACTTCATACCTTCTATTGAATGTAACATCGCCTTGAGCATGTCCACCGAGGATTTGGGTTACAGTTCATGTTATGTGAACGAAATACAATTGGGTGTTCCGGTTTATGGAGGAGAGCTGGTGACATATGAAGGAAGAACATACATATGCACTCTACCGAAAGATGAATCCACTTCGGGCTATTTCAATGAGGAAACAATGAGACTGGAATTTGACAAAGAGAACTTCTGCCTACTGAGTGATTATGTCACACATGAAAACTGCGTGAACGACAACAGTCCTTGCTGTAACGGAATGTATACAGACGGATGTACGAACGGCACATCATATCTTTATGGGAACTTGGAAGGACCGTTTGAGTTCGGTTACAGATACGAGTACATCCAGAATCCGACAACTATCGAAAAAGAGGAAGCGGTTCTCGTAGATAATTTGCAAAACCCAACAGGTGACAACATAGACTTCCCTCAAATTGTTAAAACAGAAGGAGCTACCACACTTTATTACAGGAAAATACGTTCTTTACGGAATAACGGTGAGATAGTGAATACTGAAAGTTACACTGTGACAGGCTCTTCAGACAGTAAACTGAAGACTTTGAGGAGGTTTGTCAGTTATCTGAACGAATCCGGATTCACAGAATCGCCTTTGCCGGGAGAGGATTGGCTTTATTATTATAAAACAGGTTATGTGTGCAACCTTTCCGTCGAATGCGACTCTATAGGAAACATAATCACAACCACAGACGAAAGCTTTCCGGACAATGTTGAGCCCGGTTTTCCTGAAACCGAGAGAACAGACCTGTTGGCTTACGGGGATGTGATAACATCAATCGAGGCTGACCAGGAAAGGCATGAAATAACATTCCGTTATGTCCTTGGTGCGCATCTAAAAGCGACATACAGGGGTTCTGATGTTGATTTGGACGGGAACATATTAAGATATTACGGGGATTTCACTTACGATGAGAACTCTGATTCCGGTGTGACATACGAGGAAACATACAGATATGAACCCGGAAGCGAAATAGACGAGTTAATAGAAAGAGGGATTTTCGGTCAATTCACAACAATGCAAACTTTCTCGAACAGTTATGGGGATTATAACTGTTATTTCAAGAAATATCCTTTTATAACTTCTGACAATTCAGCGTTGGGAACCGTTTCCATACTTGGCAGCGAGCACACTTACGGTTATCTCAGGACGGATTTCACAGCTGAGATGGTGAACGAGATAGATTTTCTGAACGCACCTACTTTCAAAAGGGATGAGTTTGTCGGCATAACTTACGAACCTGACGTAAACGGGGAAATATTCATAAACAGAGGAAACGGCGCGTCCAGGGAAAGGCATTTCAAACTCGGTGAAGCCATGACGGTTGAAGCTATGGAGCAATACTCAAACGGAGGATTTTTCAACATAGTTTCGGCGGACTAATATTTTTCGCAAAGCTTTGGCTAACATATTTATATTAAAAAAACTGTTTTATGGCTAACAATGTGTACGGCATAGTGAAACCCTCACTTCTGGATGTGGCGAATGATGTGGATATATTCTACCATTATAGGCCGTCACGTACTTCCGAGGACCCGTCTTTCACGTCATTCAAGAAAATAGACAATGTGGCGTCGATATTGAAAATATCGGAAACGGAGAGTTCCGAGACTTCTGACCTAAGGTTGCCTGGTATGTATAACCTTAGTCTTCCGGTAAGCATATTCGGGACAATAGGCATATACACTCTTTATATTGTGCCTAAAGAGAAATATTATACAATAAAGGATGTCGGAACACTTGCGGCTTATCCGGACATAAGGGGTATAATACTGGATGTGAACGAGACAGAAAGTTCAGACCAAACACTTTTCAGAAACGACAACCTAACCGGATACAGAATCGAATATTTCTCATACGCCGGAAACGGACTCAAAAGGCAGGATTACCACAGAATTATAACCAGTAACAGTCTTTGCGAACCTGTAACACAAGCTTTGAATTCAGGATATGTAAACAGTAACGGATACAGGTACAACGAAAGCGGTACTCTGTGTTTTATCACACTGACACCGTCAACAAGTCCGGGCTTCAAAGCCAACTCTGCGCCTTATATCGGCGTCCCTAACCAGAAAATCGCCATCACAAACACAAAATTCGACCCGGTTTGTGTAGAGGTTTCGATTGTTAACCACGATATAGAGACTGTCAGCTGGATGCTTGAGGGTGAACAGACAAGGAATTACGAAAACGGAAGAATTACAACTTATTCTCCGACCGGTATTTACAAACAATTCGAAATGTCAACTGTTAAGGACACTTACACACAAACGCCAATAGCGGAGATAAAACTTGACGTGAGTGGAAACATAGACACAAGCCTGGATATAAACGATTTCAAGAATATCTAAAAGCATGTCCAGATATCAGAAATTTTACAGCAATTACATACTCAGCAGGAAACACAAGCTGACAAGCGTCGGGACAATTTGGGAAAGGGATTGGTCCACTTTGGGCGAACGTCACACTTTCGAGCCCGGAAAAAGGCCTTTTTACGGTGACAGTAACTTCATTTTCACTGAAAACGCCGTAAAACCTTACACTACAAAAAGCAAATCGGGCAAATGGGTGGCTCATCTCACTTACGATGACATAGACGGCTCGGCTTTGAAAGTTAACAGTGTGAAACTTGACACTTATTCAGATGTTTTCACTGATTACGCTTATTATGGGTCCGCGGTTGAGTTAATCCGCTCTTCTGTAGAGAATATAATTCGTGAATTTCCTGGAAATGTGAGTGTTGGTAACGAGCATTACACATTTTTCAACAATGAAACCAAGTCGTATGAGCCTTATAAGGGTTATTACACGTTAAGTAACCCTTTCAATATGGATTTTGTCACAACAAACCCGTCGTTTGCCGATTACGACAACGAATTGCGTTATCTTGGGTATAGTTTTATGAACTATGTGATTGTTTCTTCGCAAAAAAAAGACGAAACAGAGGATGTTTGCCCGGATTCCGATTGCGAGAGCAGTATTGTTTCATATGAGGTAAAGGCACTTAATGACAATCCTTACGGCTTTGATGAGACTATGGTCCTTAACGGGGATGTTTTCGGCAGAATAGGAAACAGAGTATACCGTTTTGACAAAACATACGGAAGATTCACACTAATAAAAACATATAACGACAAAGATTATTTCTGTCTGGAAAATTGCGGTGAATGCGGTTTCGTGGAAAACGGTAACGATGAGAGTTATGTTTGCGAAAGCAGTGGCGACGACGGGAACCCTATGGATGACCCGAAAGGAATGTGCATCAAAGAGAACGATGAGTTATATACTATAGAAATAACAACAGACGACTCTTGCGGAGAAGGCCCGGATTACATTTTGCACGGTTTGTACACGACAAAAAGAGGAATAGTATGGGTATCCGAAAGAAGTGATTTCTTAATACAGCCGAAAAAAGAAGTTATTGACGAGTATTTCGAGTCTTTGTCCGGTTTTGAGAAAAGGCTTCTGAATACGGACAGCAATCCAATTTACAGAAACACTTTCCAGGTTCCATACGAGGACGGGAGCGGTTTTGTGAGGATGAGAAACGAGGAATACACATGGCCTTCTGTTGGTTATTGTATAGATATAACATCAACGACATACTCAACTTTTATCGGTTCACTTGTGGAAGCCGCGACAAGATATGATGAATACTGGTGCGACAACATATACAGAAACATGACGCATGAGTCCATCAAAAATTTTGACTGGACATTCAGCCGTCATTATAACGAGGGTGAGGAGGTTGAGAACATTATCGGAGGTGAGCAAATGGCCAGGGTTTTACGACTTTACGGAAGGTTTTTTGATGACCTGCGTCAATATATAAACGGTATATCAAATTCATCCACAATAAGTTACGATGGTTATAACAACACAACAACCGCGGAGATTTCAGACAAGTGTGAGCTTCACGGTTTTGAAATGTACTCTACCATTTGGCAACCTTATGAGTACGAAGAGGTTGATTCCGATGACATACCGGAAGGTATTAAGCCTGTCAGGCTTCTTACTTTGCCAAAACCTGTCGATTCCGAAAGTCCTGACTATGTGTGCCTTTCCTGTCCGGAGACGGAATGTGGTGACGGAAGCTCGGAAGACAGCTCTGGAAGCGGTGAGACACATGCGACATGTTACAAAAAGATAACAAACGACCCGAACGCGATAAAACTTGATTGCGGTTTCATAAACGGATTTGAGGGTGATTCGGAAAACATAAGCAAAGAATGTCCGTGGATAACAGAAAGTTTCACGGGTTATTACTATAAACAATCAGCGACACCATATCCAGGAGCGTCTTATGACGAGTCTGTGACTTTCAGTACTATACCAGAATATTGCACATCGGAGACACCGTGGGATATAAAAGTTGTGGACAACGGCAAAAGATACTATTTCCACAAGACGCCGATAAACGAGGACAACTGCTCGAAATACATACATGACAAGTGGTACGGGGCTTTGTCTTATGGAAAAATGTCGCCTGTCGAGGCTGATATAGAATTCGCAAGAAGGCTTTATCTTTCAGGAGCTGAGATTCTGAGAACAAAAGGCACAAAGCACTCGATAGACATGGTGATGGGTATTTTCGGATTCGGTGAAGGTGATTATGAGTGTTTTGAGACTTACAGGGCCACAAACCCGAAAGAGGCAGATTCAACATATTATTTTTACAGATATTCCGAAACCGAAGAAATTGACTCACATTCCGCTGATTATTTGGAATTCCTCTCTTTGCCAAACGCGAATGAGGTATCTCCTGATTATGTGAAAGTTGGTGAAATTTATTACACAAAAGACACAAGACAAAACATTGTTGAGGCAATAATAGAAGCTAACGAACACAAAACGACTGAAAAAACGGAAGAAAACGAGTTTTCAGGAATACCAGTTGGTTTGCTTGAGCTTACGGACAATAAACGTTATATAATACCTTACTATAACAGCAAATCGAGATATGACGGGGATTTTGTGTTCCAGAGTTTCGGAGGTTGGGGAAAAAGAGGAATAAACGGTAACGATTACACAGAAACAATGTCTTATCTAAGGGTTGTTTCCGATATTGATGAGATGTTAAGGACCAATCCGATGTCAACAAGAGACGGAGATATATGCTATGTGTCAAACTTATCGTCTTTCGCTGATTACTATGGCGCCGCGAACCAATATGTTTCACATTATTTCAAACTTATTGAAAGCTCAAGCCCTTATCAGGCATCGTCTTGGGAAAACGTTCCGGTAACAGGTCCGATAACATATCCGAACTATGTACCTGTTGAAGGAACTACGGCAACGCATGCGGATTATCTTAACGTGATGCGTGTTAGTTCAATAATAAATGTGTGCGAGGGAAACAACCCTCATGTAGGATATGGAGATTATGATGACGGAGAGGGGTTCTTCGAATACATGTCATTCCCTTTTAAGAACCCTGTTGAAAATTTCGCATTCGACAACGATGAATCCGTAAACATAGCCAAAAGTGTCAGGTTTGGCATATCAGGGCAAATCACGGACAACGACAAAGTGAAAATTTTGACTGACAAGTTTGTTTATGTTTTGTCGGATGAGCCGAAAGGATATGAATTCAACGACCTGAACAGTGTTGATATTACCGACAGTAGCGACGCGTCGGCATTGGCTTTCTATAACAAGCTGTTTTCCAATCTGTCAAGTTCTTCACCTTCTTATATAATGGTTTTAACCGATGAAGGGGCTAAATATTACAGAAAAACCGTGATACCCAGTGAAACGCAATATGACAGGTATTATCTCAACAGCAAAGTTCTTGTAATCAAAAACAACCTTTACAACAGATACTATAACGGTTATTTTATCGATGTGATTTCGAAATATCTCACACAAGTAATACCGTCAACAACAATACTTGTTTTGGATGGTTTTGATACTGTGTCAGAATCCGCTGAAACTGTGAAAGTTACAATAAACAAATGTGAAGAATGTACCGGAGACGGAATTTTCCATGGTGACGGGGTTTATATCAGATGCTCCGATGTTACTTTGACAGCTGAACCTTATGACGGTGACAGGTTTGTTAAATGGATATATAACGGAAAGACAAGCACTGAACAAGTCCTAGTTATCCATAAACTCACATCAGACTTGAACGTGGAGGCCTGTTTCGAGGAAGCTTGTGTGATTGAGCTTGAAAAGGAAGAAGGTTGTGAAATCGTTATATCTGATATTTCCGGTAATGTTGAGGAAATAAACGAAGGCCCGTGCGACCTGTCAAAACTCACTCTATACGGTGACGGCTCTTTCACAATAGGTTACAATATTACTGACCCGGAAAAATACAAGTTCTACGGATGGGATATAAACGGTGAGGTTTACGATAAGGACAATATTTCAGTTGATTTGTCAGTTAAAGACCTCTGCGGTAGCCATATAGTACTGAAAACAGAAATCAGGGAATATGAGTTGTCACTTGATATTGAAAGTGAATGTGGGGATGACAAAATGTTACTGGAACAGTTCGAAAAAAACCATTGGTTCCCAAAACCAATAATCACAGTACAAGCAAAACGAACTTTTAATTACGGAGACATTGTCAGATTGTCGGTATATGATAAATCAGATTGTTGCGAAACGCCCACATGGAAAATCAATGGTGAAATTGAACCAAATTCAATTTATGACAAGTACAAATTCACAATAAACGGAGATGCGGAAATTGTGGCTGTTTCTGAAAGAAAGGTTGAAACAATCACAGTTCATTTTTCACAAGCATCAAGCGGACATGGTCATTATGTCGTTGATAACAAAGATTATGATAGAGATAAAGTATTCCAAGTTGATTGTGGAGATAGTTTCCAATTGATAGTTGTTCCAGACAAATGTTACAAAACAGTATCAACAGTATCGGGTTACGGTATGAATCCTGTTGTCTATGAGAACGAAACGGTTGTTTTGGATAATGTTGATAATGACGTATCAATAGTTGTGGAAATAGTATGTGATTGTGAGGACGCGACATTTACTGTTGACAAGCTATATGCAAGGAATACAAATCCGAACCTCGACAACAACTATGTTGACATTACGGAATACGGAAACCTTAACAATTATGAGGATTCTGTAGGATACGAAGGAAGAGAGGATTTTGTTTGTTTCAAAAGTGAAAAAGAGAACAGGTATTACGACCTGACAGAAGCCGGTACTGTTGTGATAGATGACGAAGGGACATTGCACAGCAACGGGAAATACAACCCAAGTTGTAACGGTAATGACGAAGGTTGTGAATGCGGAAAGGTTGCCACTATAATTGTTGAGCCAAAATCATGTGAATTCGAGTTCGTTGGCATTATAGACAACGAGAACGGATTGTGGATAGAGTATGAGGGCTCTGATTGCTGCAAGACATCATACGGTTATATTCTCAACGGGAATACGAAAGAGGCTGATTGCCGCGCGATATGCGCTGATGAGACAAAATGGGCAACAGTGCTTCCTGTAGCAAACGAGAATTCTCCAAATGACATTTGTCTTATTGATGAGCTTGACCCTGAAGTTGGGCCGATATACAAAGGCTGTTACAAGAAAATTTCATGGATAAGCCCTTCATGCAACATAAACTATCTGCCGCTTGAAATGGACGAACAGGTGATTGAATCCATCCTTGAAAAATACGGAACTGTTTATGAGGATATAACGAGAGTGTCGGAAAGCGATTTCGAGGAAATCTCTCATTTTGAATCATGCGTAGTCATCACAGACGAGAACAGGTTTGTGATTGTCGAGAATGGTGACGGGACAGAAGTACTTTACCAACTGGTAATCTCGTGTGACAAGTGCAAAGCGTGCATGCAGTGCGGACACAAGTACAGTGTGGTGTTTGTTTACAATATGGCTTATGAAATCAGGGAAGATGATTTTGCAAATTTCGAATCATACACTTTAGCGGTAAACAGAGACGATGTTCCGTATGAAAGTATTGACTCATATCTGACAGACAACCCTTACAACTCCGACAGTCCTGAGAAACTTGTTGTGGCCACTATAGGGTTGAACCCGGAAGGTGAAGGATATGAGTACTACATTCTCAAAAAGCCATCATGCTGTGACAGAAAACTATATGTTTCAGTAAAAAGCGAAGAGGATGTGACATTCACATATAACGGAGGCTCAATTTCACTTGACATATTGGGAAGTGGTGATGATGTAAGAGATTCAGGCGGAGGAACCACCAATCATTATATTGTATATGATTTGCCGTGTGACAAGCAGTTGACATTACATTATAACGATGCGTCACAAGTGGCTTGGTGCGAGTGTGGGAACATTGACAGTTTCAAAGGAAATACCGGTTTCGCGGCTGATTGTCCAAACGGATGCTCTGACATAACAGCTTTAGCCGCAAACAACCAGTATACAATACAAGAAGGTGAAGACGATGTTTTCATCAGAGTGAATGTGGATTAAAAAAATACAAACCCATCTTGATTTTTTCAAAAAATTACCCATATTAATGTTAAAAAATGTTAATATGGATTCGAAGGAAAAACAGATAAGAAACTCTAAAGAAATAACCCTCAAAGATTGTGGTGATTATAACGCCAAAATAGGAACAGTATGCCGAAAAACGTCCGACTCGATATATATCCAATCGAAAACCAAACTAATTAACAAGGATTCCGAAACGGAGATAGGTTCGAGACTGAAAAACGTCAAAAACGAGTTTGTCAAAACAATCGAGCGTACTGTCCGTGATGATTCTTCACTGTCAAACAACACGGTTTATGACATACAATACTCGGACAGCGGACTGACTTACAAAAAAATGACATATTTCAAATATGAGCTTTTCGTAAGGCCTGTGACAAGGGGGGATTTCTCAAGTCATGAGAAAAACATGGAGTTGTTGGCGAAGAAGCTAAACAACGAACTTGACATTTTGCTGGCCAAGAACGGTCTGAAGTGAACCTATTCAGATGGAAAATTCGTTTTTCAGTGAATTTTTGACGCTATATTGACAATTTTCTCAATATAGTTCTCATCCTCGGCGTATGTTGAGAATCCTTCGAGATATTCTTCGTATGATGGCTTGTGGTTTCTGTATTTATGTAGTTCCCATAAGATTCTGTCAGCGACGCAAAGTTTCCAGTTCCCATATTTTGCGTAAACATCTCCGCTTCCTCTGTTGTTGGCTGTTGTCTCGCGTCGTTCAGGAACTTTCATACCGAAAAGGTTGTTGCTTTTTTCCGGGACACGCTTCCCGCAACCGCTCTCGATTACAGCCTGCGCTGTTATTATCTCAGGATACCACGCTCCAATTCCTTTTGCGAAATCATAAACATCTTTCTCAGATGGTCTGGAATAGTCGTGTTTAGCTATTGAAAGACGTCCTATTTCAGAGTGCAGTATTCTGATTTCAGATTCAGTTGAGACGCTGTCAATAACATTGTTTAGGGAATCCGTGACACACAAAAGTTCTTTCTCATATGATTTGATGACTCTGTTCAGATTATGTGTCTGTGACACGCATAGCGCTATTGAAAAAAACAATGATATCATAAGTGATATGATGATGTGGTAAAGTTTTTGGTAACTATATACATGTTGACAGAAACCTGTCTAAAATTTAACGCAGTCTGAATCGAGCTGCGTTTTTTTTAATGTTTTTTGCTTAATGTCGGTTTG
>Ga0310696_10004044_pt1 | contig 18099 bp, 14 predicted proteins | sample AusTroGonzalo_MG_4_FD_203885 | JGI IMG/M metagenome (GOLD analysis project Ga0310696, IMG submission 203885) | Bovine rumen microbial communities from tropical cattle in Woodstock, Queensland, Australia - Gonzalo_02 (v2) (version 2) | ecosystem: Host-associated > Mammals > Digestive system >...
AAAAAAATGTTTTTCAACTGATTTAACCTTTTTTATGCCTTTTGTGACACCTCCGTGTCGTTTTTTTTTGTACTTTTGCACTCTAAACAAATTAGTATTTCCTTTTTGGAACAATTTACTTTATACAATAACTCTTTAATTTTTTAACCATTATGATGAAAAAGTATTTGATGATGGGTGCATCGGCACTGGTAATTGGTGCCATGTTCACCGCTTGTAGTAACGATGACGGAATTTCCGCCGATGAGTACTTTCAGGCTAAGTACAATCTAGCCTTTGAGAAGGCCTTTGGTAAAGTGAGTCCCAATCAGGACTGGGGTTTCGGACCTCAGGGTTCAACACGCGCAACACGCTCGGGGAATACCAGTGGTGACTATACTCCATGGCCTTACACCCATGACTATAAAGATGCTAACGGCAAATTGATTGCCAGTGCAAATATGAACTGTAACGAGTGGGCTGACCCTGATAAGTATTATGGTGGATGGGTTGTTCCCGATGCTCTGACTGAGAAACAGAAGTTGCGCGTGCAGCTCTATTTCCAGAACAACCCCAATCTGGACTACAAGGATCCTTACTACGCAAACTTTTTTGTCCAGCAGGTCTATAAGGGCGGCACCAGTGCTCCTACAACCGGCAATCATGAATCGACTGCTGCTGCTGACGGTACTGTCCACGCTGGCTCGACACTGAATCAGCTGACAGTAGGCGCAGCCTGCTCGCACATCAATAATTTCAATGCTGGAACCTGTACTGAACGTGATGTGCTGGACAACGACCAAAGTGTGAATGGCGGCACAACCCACAAAGACCGGATTACGCTGATGGTGAACGTCGACGACACAAGCTGCTTTGGCTATCATGAGACGGGCGGCAGCAACGTGAAGGGTGTCATCAACCACAATGACAAGATGGCACTGGTGAGCGCAGCCACCATCGATGCATGGGCAAATTCTGATGCAGCAAAGGCTTTAGGTGTTGATTTAGGTGCGGCCGTTACTGACAAGTGGAACCGTTCGTTCATGGGCTTCGACTATGAGTTGCTCCCCGAGTCTGACATCATCCCCGAGAACCCCACATACGCAAAGATTACCGACGTGCCCAACTACAACAACATCCCGTATGCTTGGGACGGACAGAAGGTGATGATTCTCGGCCCGGTTCCTGAGGATATTCCGGCTACTGAGGGCACTCCTGACACAAAGAATGATGATTTCGACCTCATGCCCTATTTTGCAAATAGTGTTGAGTGTACTAATGCAACATGTACAATAGAAGATGGAAAGATTGTCTGCAATTTCACTACTGGTTACGGCTCTATTAAATTTAAGCAAGGCAACCAGACTTGGGTTCCGTACAGCAAGCTGGTGATTGAATTTGAGGCCAGTCCTTTCGGCGGAACCGTTCAGTGTTATGGGGCTGGAACTTTTGCAGCACGTGACACCCGCGTAGAAGTAGACCTCAATAACGAGCAGTGGGATGACAACAGCGGTCCCACCATTTCGACCTACAACGGCGTTATCGGCACGCTCAACATCACGAGCGTAAAGCTGATAGGCAAGACTATCCCTGGCACCCCAGGTACCCCTGCCGTCACTTATAACGCAGCCGACTACTATTATCCCACCTACATCCTTGGCGACAACGATGCCGACAAGATTATGTTCTACAGCAGCGAGAACACCAACCAGTATGGTGGCACCATCATCAATCTCACCGAGGATGAGATGAAGATCACTCAGGACGGTAAGACCTGCCTCAACCTGGTGAAATTCCGTCAACTTAAGAATGATGGCTATCATCCCATCAGCACCGACCTGAAGAAGTGGGTGAAGTGGGAGGCTGCCTGCGACGGCTACTACAGCGACTGGATTGTGACGCTGACCAAGGCTGAGAGAATTACCCCCGATGAGCCCGAAGACCCCAACTATAAGAGTCTCCGCATTATGGTTGAGGATCTCAGCGCTGATGATGCTAATGACTTCGACTTCAACGACGTTGTATTCGACGTGGAGTACACATTTGGAGAAAACGAGGCCAGCACCACTGAGGTGTTAGTTACAGTCTGGGCCGCCGGCGGTACGCTCCCCCTGCGTCTTAACGGTGACGACAATCTGGAGGTTCACAAGCTGCTTAATACAGAAACTAACTGCATGACAAACACCCACGCATTCGACCGTGTCGACAAAGAAGGAAAATATACTGCTGCCGACAATATGGCCAAATGGTCGCATACTATTAAGCTGGCTAATGGTGCTATCAGCAAGGAGAACTTTAATTCTGACGTTAATAATTACCTGCTCGTTGAGGTGCAGAAAGAGGACGGAGCATGGCATACCCTCTATGCACAGATGGGCGTGGCTGCCTGCAAGATTGGCTGCCCCGTCGGAACAGCTTGGGCTTTGGAGCGTCATAACATGAACAGCGCTTTCACAGACTTCAAGAGCTGGGTGAACAACAGCACTCCCACCACGTGGAACCAGTCTGCTGTAGCTGGCCACCTTTACAACGCTGGTGAGAGTGTCATCTGCGCTCACGGTCAGCACTAAGAAAATCATCAAATACAAAATAGGTTTTTTATCATTCGAGAGGGTGTCCATGCGAATGGACACCCTTTTATAATACATAATTCAGTGTTTATTGGTTATTGTTTAACGTTTATTGTCCCAAGCTATGAAGGTTATCAATTTCAGCGAACAGAGCAGCGTGCTCAACCAGTACATGGCTGAGCTGCGCGACAAGAGTTACCAACGTAACAGGATGCTCTTCCGTAACAACATTGAGCGCGTGGGCGAGCTGATGGCCTACGAGGTGTCTCGCACACTTACGTACAAGTCCAAGACCGTCACCACGCCCTTGGGTACTATCGACATTCCCGTTCCCAAGGACGATTTGCTCGTGGCCACGGTGCTGCGTGCCGGATTGCCCTTCCACCAAGGCTTCCTTCGCATCTTTGACCGTGCAGACAATGCCTTCGTGTCGGCCTACCGCATGTACACCAACCGAGAGCATACCGAGGTGGGTATCCATACTGAATATCTAGCCTCGCCATCGGCCAAGGGCAAGACGCTCATCATCTGCGACCCCATGCTCGCCACGGGCGGCTCTATGGTAGCTGCCTACGAGGCCCTCATCCGCACGGGACGGCCTACTGCCGTGCATATCGCCTGTGTCATTGCCGCACCTGAAGGTGTGGAGATGCTGCGGCAGAATGTTGCCGACGATGTCACTCTTTGGTGTGCTGCCATCGATCCCGGTATGAACGAACACAAGTACATCGTCCCAGGATTCGGAGACTGTGGAGACCTCTGCTACGGAGAGAAACTGTAAAAAAACGTGATTTTTCTTTGCTCTTCACTCGTTTTTTCGTAACTTTGCACCCTGAATATGAACAAGTTCGAAAAAACCAACGCAGAGTTCGAAGCCGCGGTGGCAGAATGTCGTGCCATCTTCGAGAGTAAATTGCATGACTATCGTGCCTCCTGGCGCATCATGCGCCCCTCGTCGCTCACCGACCAGCTCTTCATCAAGGCCAAGCGCATACGCCAGCTGGAACTCACAGGAGAGTCGCTCGTCGACGAGGGCATCAGGCCAGAGTTCATGGCTCTGGTAAACTATGGCATCGTGGGACTGATACAGTTAGAGAAGGGTTTCGCCGACACCGTGGACATCGGTGCCGACGAGGCTCTCTTGCTTTACGACCGTCACGCCCATGGGACCCTGGAGCTGATGAAACGCAAGAACCACGACTATGACGAGGCGTGGCGCGACATGCGCGTGAGCAGCTATACCGACCTCATACTCACCAAGATAGAGCGCATCAAGGAGATAGAGAACCTCGGCGGGCAGACGCTCGTCAGCGAGGGTATCGACTCCAACCTCATGGACATTATCAACTACTCAGTGTTCGCACTCATAAAGCTACCATAGCTTCTATAGCATTTATAGTTTCTATAGTACCTATAGTTTCTATAGCATCTATTGCTAGCCCTTAGGAAATGAAAAAACTCGCCGTCAACATCTCCCGTCTATTGCTTGCCGCAGTGTTCATCGTCTCTGGCTTTGTAAAGGCCGTAGACCCGATGGGTACGCAGTACAAGCTCGAGGACTATGCCGCTGTCCTTGGCCTGTCGGCCTTGCTGCCGAGCCTTGCCGCAGTGGTATTGTCCGTGGCCCTTGCCGCTGTGGAGTTCTGTCTGGGAGTGTACATGCTTTTTGCCATTCGCCGTCAGCTTACGTCAAGGCTCATGCTTCTCATGCTGTGTGTGCTGACACCGCTAACGCTGTGGCTCTCACTGACCAATCCCATCACCGACTGCGGGTGCTTCGGCGATGCCATCATCCTCACCAACTGGCAGACATTCGGCAAGAATGTTGTTCTGCTCATTGCCGCCATCATCGTGGTGTGCTGGCCTGAGAAGATGGTGCGATTCATCAGCCAGTCAAACCAGTGGATAGTCATCAACTACACCGCCCTGTTTATTCTTGCCGTCGCTGGCTGGAGCCTATACTATCTGCCCCACTTCGACTTCCGACCCTATCACATTGGGGCCAACATCCGCGAGGGAATGGTCATCCCTGAAGATGCCGAGCAGCCGCAGTTTGAGACCACTTTCATCCTGGAGAAAGACGGTCATCAGCAAGAGTTCACCCTCGACAACTACCCCGACTCGACTTGGACTTTTGTAGACTCGCGCACCGTGCAGACCCGTCAGGGCTATGTGCCGCCCATCCACGACTTCTCCATCCTCACCGAAGAGGGTGACGATATTACCGACATCGTGCTTGCCGACACGAGCTACACCATGTTGCTCATAGCCCCTCATTTAGAGGATGCAGACGACTCACAACTCGATGTCATCAATGAACTTTATGAGTACACCCTCCAACATGACTACTCATTCTACTGTCTCACGGCAAGTACGGAGCGTGGCATTGACCGCTGGCGCGACATCACCGGCGCGGAATATCCCTTCTGCAACACCGACGAGACGACGCTCAAGACCGTCATCCGCAGCAATCCCGGCCTCGTGCTCCTGAAGGAAGGCACGGTCATTGGCAAGTGGAGCTACAACAACTTGCCCGTCATCGACGAGAGCCAGTGGCAGCTACCTCTCGACCGTCAGGAGATAGGCCATATCCCTAGCGAATCCGCCCCCGCGAAAGTGCTTCGTATCATCCTGTGGTTCGTACTGCCGCTGCTGCTCCTCACCATCGCTGACCGCCTTTGGGCTTGGTCGCGCTGGCTCAGGAGGAAGCCGAAAGTCCTAGAACATCCGGAACATCCAGATACCCCATAAATAATTATAACCCTTTAAAACAAAACAACAATGAGAAAGAAAATCGTAGCAGGAAACTGGAAGATGAACATGAATCTCCAGGAAGGTATCGCTCTTGCAAAGGAGCTTAACGAAACATTAAAGGCCGACAAGCCCAATTGCGGCGTGGTCATCTGCACCCCATTCATTCACCTGGCCTCGATCGCCCAGTTCCTCGACCAGAGCATCATCGGTCTTGGTGCCGAGAACTGCGCCGACAAGGAGAAGGGTGCCTACACCGGTGAGGTGAGCGCAGAGATGGTGAAGTCTACTGGCGCACAGTACGTCATTCTCGGTCACTCTGAGCGTCGTGAGTATTACAACGAGACCCCGGAAATCCTGAAGGAGAAAGTGCTGCTGGCACAGAAGCAGGGTCTGACCGTTATCTTCTGTATCGGCGAGAGCCTGGCAGAGCGTGAGGCCGGCCGTCAGAACGAGGTCGTGAAGGCCGAGCTGGAGGGCAGCGTGTTCAACCTCTCTGAGGAGGACTTCCGTAAGATTGTCATCGCCTACGAGCCTATCTGGGCCATTGGTACCGGCAAGACTGCTACCGCTGACCAGGCTGAGGAAATCCACGCCTACATCCGCAGCATCATTGCTGCCAAGTATGGTCAGGCTGTTGCTGACGACACCTCCATACTCTATGGCGGTTCGTGCAAGGCCAGCAACGCTCCCGAACTCTTCGCCAAGCCCGACATCGACGGTGGACTCATTGGCGGTGCATCATTGAAGGCTGCCGACTTCAAGGGTATCATCGATGCCTGGAAGTAAACGGTCTACTACTAAATGATAAATGATAAAGGATAAATGAGAAAGATTGTCATGCATAAAAAAGTTATGAGAGTGTTTAACAACAGGCTAATGATGATGATAGGTTTGTCATTTGTCATTTATCATTTATCATTTAGCCCTGTCAGGGCTCAGACCTTCACCCAGCAGGTGCAGCAGCACCGCAACGGTGAGGGCACTGTCACCATCCACCACGATGCTGACATCGACCGTCTGGTGAACGCCGCACCGACAGCTACCAAACCTACTGCCATTACCAGCAAACCAGCTGCCACGGCAAAACCAGCTGCCACGGCAAAACCTTCGGCATCCGCAAAGCCCGCAACATCTGCATCTGTAAAGCCCGCGACATCGGCAAAACTGGCAACATCGGCAAAGCCTGCAGCATCTACTGCACCTACTAAAGCCACTTCAAAGCCGAAAGCATCGAAGACCAACGTGGAGAAGCCCAAAGCAGAGACACCCAAGACCGCAAAGCCCAAGGCAGAGAAGTCCGAGAAACCGAAGAAGCCCCAGGACGATACCACTCAGACAAAACCGTTGGCAGACACTACCAGGACAACACCCCAGGAGGTTCCTCTTCCTGTTGACGGTGACACTATCGCCATCCCCACTGGCCCTCGCCACGGCTATAAGACCACTGGCTATCGCGTTCAGGCTTTCGCCGGCGGCAACACTCGCAGTGACCGACAGAAAGCCGAGCGCACCGGTAATGCCATGCGCCAGCTTTTCCCGGGCGAGGATGTCTATGTGCGCTTCTACTCACCCCGCTGGGTATGCCGTGTTGGTAACTACCGCACCTATGAGGAGGCTCACGAGAAGATGATTGCCATACGCAAGATGGGCTATGAGTCTGCTACTATCGTTAAAGGAAAAATCATCGTTTATACCACTCCCCAGCAATTCTAGAAAATCTAGATAGTCTAGAAAATCTAGAACCCCAAAACAAAATCTCATGGAAACTCTCGACGAACTATCCTCTCACTACCGCCGCATCATTGAGCTGCTTGGCGAAGACCCCTCTCGCGAGGGTCTGCTAAAGACCCCTATGCGTGTGGCAAAGGCCATGCAGGTGCTCACGCGGGGCTACGAGATGGATGCCCACAAGGTGCTCACCGATGCCCTCTTCCGCGAGGACTACAGTCAGATGGTCATCGTCAAGGACATAGACTTCTTTTCCCTTTGCGAGCACCACATGATTCCTTTCTACGGCAAGGCTCACGTGGCCTACATCCCCAACGGCTATATCACTGGTCTGTCTAAGATTGCTCGCGTGGTAGACATCTACAGCCACCGTTTGCAGGTGCAGGAGCGCATGACGTTGCAGATACGCCAGTGTATCGAGGAGACCCTCCACCCCCTGGGCGTGATGGTCGTCGTCGAGGCACGTCACATGTGCATGCAGATGCGTGGCATAGAGAAGCAGAATGCTATCACTACCACCAGTGAGTTTAGCGGAGCCTTCAACCAGGCCAAGACCCGACAAGAATTTATGAATCTAATTAATAGACAATGAAATGAAGAACAATGAATCCCTTTTCCATGCTTTCCGTCACAGTTGCCTAGGCCGCCTCATCATTTTTGCTGGCATGCTGGCCGTTCTGGCTGTGATTGCTTATTTCACCTGTCCCACTGAGGAGAAAATGCGTGCTGAGATGGACGACAATATTCGTCAATGCATCGAGGAGCGCGACAGCGTCTCAGCTGACTGGACGGAGACTGTGGTGAAAAATACCCGTTACATGTTCACCCATGCCGACTCTGTCCTCACTCATCCCGAGGACCTGCATGTGTTCTACGAGTACAACACGCTCGCCTTCGATGACTACTCGCTCTTCACGACGATGCACATTCACAACAGCTTCTACATCGAAGGAAAGCTTTGTGCCATCGGTATCTTTGGGCTGGTCATTCCCACTGTGGACTTCAATGAGTTCCTCCTTCGCGAAGGCCCCATGTTCAAGGAGTACAAGCGTCCTGCCGTCAATTACGACAGCGACTCTGAGGAATTCTTCGGCGACAACCCCGACCTGGGCGGTGTATTCGAGTATAACGAGTAAGTTATGAAGAAGATCATCCTTTTACCATTCCTGCTTCTTGCCCTTGCCGTTAGCGGTCAAAATGAGAAGCGGGGAATTGTTCTGCCTGGCTACGGCCATGTGAACACGGAACTGCTGAACAAGAAGATTGACCTCACGCTCGACGTGGAGAAGCTCAACCTTAACGAAGTGCGCATCCTGCGCAACGCCTTTTACGCCCGTCAGGGATACCCCTTCAAGGATGCCTACTTGCGTGGTGTCTTTGAGTCCACGTCCTGGTACGACTCGCTGATGTATGTATTCGATGCTGAAAGCGAGAACTTCCTCAACCTGGAATGTGGCGAAGAGGAGGGTTGGCGCGACTTCTACTACCGCAACATCAACCCCAAGGCCATCAAGACCACACCTCAGGAGCAGGCCTTTATCAAGAAGTTGCAGACCCGCGAAAAGGTGTTGCTGGCACAGAACTTCACCGCCACAGGAGGCGACAAGGTGAACATGGGCAATCTCTATAACTCCATGCAGCTCCGCGATGCTGACCAGCGTCTGGTGTCGCGGCTGGGTCAGAAGGGGTTTGCCATCGTGCCTACGCAGCACAACCAGCTGTTTCAGGTCTACGAGAAGAATGACTATATCAACTTCCCCAACTTCGTCACCACCGACCTCTTCGTGCAGCTCTTCCACCTCTATTTTGATTATGCGCTGCGCGAAGCTGAGGAGCATAGTCTCGACTCCGTGCTCACCCTGTTTTGTGCGCGTGCCACGGAGGTCGTCAATGCTCGTCTGGCACAGGAGAAGGACAAGCAACTGCGCGATGCTGCCGAGTGGCTCAGTGCTTATTTCGCCGTAGCCAATGCGCTACAGGACTCCACGGCAAAGATTACAGGTGAGCAACCCACGTTCCAGAGCAGCAAGCTAGCCGCTGTCACAGGTCGCTACGCCAGCGATGCCCAGGACGAGGCCAACAAGGTGCTCGCCAGTGAGAACAACCTCTCACCTTTCATGGGCTACTATGATGTGCAGTTTGCTTACAGTCTCTTCCGTCCCCGTGGCCATTATACCCGCACGCCTAAGCTGCAGCGCTATTTCCGCACGATGATGTGGCTTCAGACCGTACCCTTTGGTACTGAAAGTTCCGAGCAGCTCGTCCGTGCCCTCCTCCTGGCAGACATCGTGGGCAACGACAGTCGCTTGTCAGAGCTTTACCGGCAGATTACCGAGCCAATAACCTTCCTCATGGGCCAGCCCGACAACGTTGACATCATGCAGGTCTATCAGGTTATGCAGCAGGTCGCCATGCCCCTTCCACAACTTATTGGCAAGAAGAAGGAGTTTGCCAGCGTCAAAAGCCAGATAGAGCAGATTGCCGAGAAGCAGACACGTATCAAACCCAAGAACCTGCGCTCGTCGGTCTACAAAATCAACCTCATGCCCCAGCGTTACCAGCCTGATGGCGAAGTGCTCCAAGAGATGGTGGACTATGACAACGATCCCACCCAGCGACCGAAGCCCAGTGGCCTTGATGTTTTCGCTGCTATGGGTGTGAGTGCTGCCGAGCGCATCCTCATCCAGGAACAGCACGAGGAGAGCCGCTGGAGCGGATTTCTGCCCATGCTGGGACGCATGAAAGCTCTTATGAGCAGAACCGACTGGCAGAAGACAATCTGTAACCAGTGGATGAAGACGCTGCAAGCCAATGCCGACAAAGACCAGAATGCACCCTACTTCATGCTCTCGCCTGAATGGGATAAGAAAAGCCTCAACGCCATGCTTGCCGGATGGGCGCAACTGAAGCACGATGCCATCCTCTACGCCAAGCAACCCATGGGAGCTGAGTGTGGCGGCGGCGGACCTCCCGACCCCGTGACGAAAGGCTACGTGGAGCCAAACGTCAGCTTCTGGCAGAAAGCCATCTACTTGCTCAACAGCACCGCGCAGACGTTCAACAAGTACAATCTGATGACCGAGAAGATATCCGAGGCCACCAACGACATCCGTGAGGAGGCCGAGATGCTGCTGCGCCTGAGCAAGAAAGAACTGGAAGGCGTCAAGCTGAAGGACGAGGAGTATGACCAGATAGCAAAGGTGGGTTCAAACTTTGAATATATCTCGCTTAACCTGATTCGCGAACCCGACCAGTACCTCATGGGCTGGGACGACGTGCAGGGCACCGACCGTAGCGTCGCCATCGTGGCCGATGTCTACACCGCCAATGCCGACAACAATCAGGATCATAAGTGTATCCTCTACGAGGCCATTGGTCAGGCCGATGAGATTTATGTCGTCGTGGAGATTGAAGGCATGCTCTACATCACACGTGGTGCCGTCCTCTCCTACCGTGAGTTCGACCGCCCGATAGACGAGCAGCGCCTCACCGACGAGGAGTGGCAGGAGTACCTGAAGAGCCACCCGCGTTCGGGTGTTCCACAATGGATGGAGGAGATTATCGTGCCTCTGGATACCGTTCCGGAACCCAATGAGGAGTTCTTCTATAGCTCTGGTTGCTAGCCTTCTGTTTGGTTTGTTGCCACTCAGTGGCAACACAAACACAGGGCTGTCAGACGATGAAAGCAAGGGCGACACGCTGACCATTACCTTCACCGGCGACTTGCTCCTCGACCGGGGTGTGCGCCGGGTGATAGAGAGAAGCCCCGACAATCAAGGCAGTCCCGACAGCCTCCGCTGTCTGGACAGCCTTTTCTCTCCTTCTATAGACTCACTCTTCCGTGCCTCTCAGGTAGTGGTGGCCAATCTGGAGTGTCCCGCCACGAAAATAAAAGCTCCAGTCTTCAAGCGTTTCATCTTCCGTGCCGAGCCGGAGTGGCTACCGGCATTGCGTCACCACGGCATTACCCACCTTAACCTTGCCAACAACCATGCCATTGACCAGGGTCGCCGAGGGCTTATGGACACATATCGTAACATCATTACTGCCGACATGACCCCCATCGGCGCGGGCAATAACATGCAGGAAGCCGTACAGCCTGTGCTACTCAATCCTGTATACTCCCCTCCCATCGCAGGGGAGGGGTCGGGGGTGAGGCCTTCTCGACGCGTCTGGCTGTTCTCATCTGTCCGTCTAACGCTTGAGCACTTCGCCTATCTTGAAGACCGTCCCTGCGTGAGTCAGGAGCCGATGGATTCGCTCATTTTGCGTGTTCACCGTCTTCGCCAGAGCGACCCACATGCGGTCATCATTGTCTCTCTGCACTGGGGTGGCGAGCACACGCTAAAGCATGTTCCGGCACAACGCCTTGATGCCCACCGTCTGATAGACGCAGGTGCCGATGCCCTTATCTGCCATCACACCCACACACAGCAGACCATCGAGACCTACCACGGGTGTCCTATATATTATAGTATAGGGAATTTCATCTTCGACCAGCAGCAACCCGTGAACAGCCAAGCCTGTCTGGTGCAGCTCAAAATCACGGAGGATAGCGTGGCTGTCGTCACCATTCCCATCTTCATTGAGCGATGTCGACCGCGAATGAACTATTTTTAGTTAACAAAGGTGCCGACTTCTCTAAAAGTTCCATCAAGTTTCACCAAAGTAAAACAAGTTGTTTTGGTATAGAAAAAGCTGTTTTTTCTGAGGGTTTGGACGGACTTCTCTAAGGTAAAACAACTTGTTTTACTTCTCCAAGTACTATTCTGTCCATCAGTAAGCTTGCCACTTTGTGCTGTTCATAACCGTCTTTTTCGTCATATAGTCCCTTTTACCCATTAGCTGCCCGGACTTTTATGCTCTTTTTCCTTGGTCATGTCAGGAGAATGTCGTAACTTTGCACCCACTATGAAACAATATCTGGAATTACTAGACCGTATCCTGCGTGAGGGCACAGAGAAGAGTGACCGCACGGGAACGGGAACGAAGAGTGTGTTCGGCCACCAGATGCGCTTCGACCTTAGTAAGGGCTTCCCCCTGCTGACGACGAAGAAGCTACACCTGAAGTCTATCATCTATGAGCTGTTGTGGTTCTTGCAGGGCGACACCAATGTGCGCTATCTTCAGGAGCACGGCGTGAGGATTTGGAACGAATGGGCCGATGCCAACGGTGAACTGGGTCCTGTTTATGGACACCAATGGCGGTCGTGGCCCGACTACAATGGCGGTACTATCGATCAGATAAGCCAGGTGCTCGACCAGTTGCGCCACTCGCCTGACTCGCGCCGCATGATGGTCTCGGCATGGAACGTGGCCGAGGTATCGCAGATGGCCTTGCCGCCCTGTCACACCATGTTCCAGTTCTATACTTCTCCCGAATCCTCTGTAACAGGGAAGCGGCGCCTGTCGCTGCAGCTTTACCAGCGCTCGGCCGATACGTTCCTGGGTGTGCCCTTCAACATCGCCTCCTATGCCTTGCTGTGCATGATGATGGCGCAGGTATGCGACATGGAGCCAGGCGAGTTCATCCACACCACAGGCGACACGCACCTATACCTAAACCATCTGGAACAGGCTCGTCTACAGCTGACACGTGAACCGCGACCTTTGCCCACCATGCGCATCAACCCGGAGGTGAAAGACCTCTTCTCGTTCCAATATGAAGATTTCCAGTTGGAGAACTACGACCCCTGGCCGCATATCAAGGCCGAGGTCAGCGTGTAAAACACTATAGTTTTCCTGACTCGTGATAGGAGAAATATTCTCCGTCGGTAATAATGACGTGGTCCATGAAGTGCAGGCGCATGACCTCGCAGGCTCGCTTTATCTGTTGCGTCAGAGCGTCGTCGGCCTTGCTGGGCATGATGTTGCCGCTGGGATGATTATGACAAACGGCGAGGATGGTGGCATTGCATAGTACCGCCTCGCGGATGATGATGCGTACGTCGACGGAGACCTCCGAGATGCCTCCGTGGGCAATCTTGAACTTCTTTATCAGCCGGTGTGCCTGGTTCATGTAGAGCACCCAGAACTCCTCTACGTCGAGGTCCTGCATGAGGGGGTGCATTTTGTTGTAGATGCGTGTGGCGGAGTTCAGCTCAGGCCGCTCTTCGGCTTTCTCCATCTGCCGCCGCTTGCCCAGCTCACAAGCCGCCAGGATAGTGATGGCCTTTGCCTCGCCGACACCCTTGTAGGCCATTAGCTCCCGGATGGTCATCTTTCCCAATGTGTTCAGGTTATTGTTGCAGTCGTTGAGAATCTGCTGCATCAGCTCAACGGCACTCACGCCCGGATAGCCCGAGCCGACAAGAATGGCTATCAGCTCGGCATTCGATAGTGAATCCGCTCCTTTGTCGCGCAGTTTCTCTCGTGGCTGGTCATCGGGCGACCAGTTGGCAATCGTCAGTTTAGAGGCTTGGGGATTATTCATTTTCGATTGTTGTTTGTGGCAAAGGTAGCTATTATTTCCATAATCACCAAACTTTTCCGTGTTTTTCACTAGAAAAAAGCCATTTCCTTTTGTGGTTTTCCCTTTTCTTCGTAATTTTGCACACTAAAAGGAGAGAATGTAATGAATAGCATGGGAAAAAGTACCCGATGGCTGTCCATACTGCTGATTGCAGGCGGATTGGCTTCTTGCGGAGATGGCTCGCGAAAGGACGCGAAGGAGCAAGTTAAATATGAGACTCAGGTGATGGAGCCCGAGTCGCGGGTGTACAATATATATATTCCCGCCGCGCTGCATGGCGTGAGCGAGGTGGAGGTCTATCCACAGGTGTCCGGCATCATCCGCCAGGTCAACTTCAAGGATGGCATCAAGGTCACAAAGGGGCAGACACTCTTCGTCATCGACCAGACCGAGCACAAGCTGCAGGTGCAGAACGCCCGGGCAAACCTCGCCGCCGCGAAGGCACAGATGGAGACCACACGCCTACAGTATGAGAACAACCAGAAGCTGGCGGAGAAGAAGATCGTCAGCGACTATGTGCTGTCAACCAGCAAGAACGCCTACCACGTCGCACAGGCAGCCGTCGAGCAGGCCCAGGCACAGTTGGCCATCGCACAGACGAATTTGGGCTACTGCACGGTCACATCGCCCATCACGGGCATCATCAAGGAAAACGGTTTTAAGATAGGCGAGGTGGCCGACCTCACCGACCTGCTCTGTTCGCTGAGCGACAACAGCGAGATACAGGCCTGGTTCTCCTATTCCGAGAGCCAGCTGCTCGACCTGCTCGACAAATACGACCTGAAGCCCTCATCGGAAGGACTGAAGGACGTGGACGGCAAGACAGCCGGCGCGAAGCTGCCACACCTGCAGCTACAGCTGAAGAACGGTCAGACGTATGAGCACGAGGGCGTGGTGACGGAGATAGGCGGCATTGTCGATAGCAAGACGGGGACGGTCATCTGCAAGGCCACCTTCCCCAACCCCGACGACGTGCTGCGCTCGGGACTGTCGGCCACGCTGGTGTTTCCCACGATGATGGACAGCGTGTTCCGCATTCCCAAGACGGCGGCCGTGCACCTGCAGAACCAGCTGCTGTTCTACCGTGTGCGCAAGGACGGTACCGCCGAGGGAGTCATCTGCGAGGCCATCCCCTCGAACAGCGGTAAGAACTACTACGTGAAGAGCGGCCTGCAGAGCGGCGACGAGGTGGTCATCAACGGTGTGCAGAACCTGTCAAACGGAATGAAGGTACGATGAAGACACATTTCTTTGTGAAACATTGGGTGGCGGCATTTGCCATCTCGGTGCTGACGATGGTCATCGGCGCGGTGAGCCTCGTGTCGTTGCCCGTGGAGCAGTACCCCGACATCGCGCCGCCGATGGTCACGGTGCAAGCCACGTATAGCGGTGCCGACGCACACGCCGTGATGGAGTCGGTGGTGATGCCCCTTGAGGAAGTCATCAACGGCGTGGAGAACATGATCTACATGGACGCTACGGCCACCTCCAACGGAGAGGGCGAGATTGACATCTATTTCGAGCAGGGTACCGATGCCGACGAGGCCACGGTGAACGTGCAGAACCGTGTGAGCCAGGCTTCGGGTGTGCTGCCGGAGGATGTCATCCGCAACGGCATCACCATCCAGAAGAATGTCAACGCCACGCTGATGATCATGAGCCTGGAGAGCACCGACGGGAAGTTCGACCAGTCGTTCATCTCCAACTACTTAGACATCAACGTCATGCCCGCCATCAGCCGCATTGCCGGCGTGGGCCGCACGATGGTGATGGGTGAGCAGTATGGTGTGCGCATCTGGCTAAAGCCCGACCTGATGGGCCTCTATGGCGTGACACCCGACGAGATTATCGCTGCCATCAACGAGCAGAACCTCGTGGTGCCCATAGGCCGTTTAGAGAGTGCCACGGACAAGATAGACATTGAGTTCAACGGACTGCTCGACGACATGAGCCAGTTTGAGAACATCATCATTCGTGCCTCGGAGAAAGGCGAGATTCTGCGCCTGCGCGACCTCGCTGAGGTGGAGTTAGGAGCCCGTGCCTACGACTTCCGCACGAACATCAGCGGCAAGCCCGGCGTGATGTTCTATGTGAAGCAGGCTCCGGGAGCCAACGCCACGAAGGTGAACGCCGAGATAAAGAAGGTGCTGGCCGACGTGGAGAAGCGTTTGCCCGCAGGCTTGGAGTTCAAGCTGTTAGAGACCAGCGACGACTTCCTCTATGCGTCGATGTACAGCGTGGTGGAGACCCTCATCGTCGCCATCCTTCTGGTCATCCTCGTGGTCTATTTCTTCCTGCAGGATATCAAGGCCACTATCATTCCCTCCGTTACTATCGTCATATCGCTGATAGGCACCTTCGCCATTGTCAAGGTGGCTGGTTTCTCGCTGAACCTGTTGACACTCTTCGCCTTGGTGCTGGCCATTGGTACGGTGGTGGATAATGCCATCGTGGTGGTGGAGGCGGTGATGACGAAACTAAGTTCAACCTCCGACTCCTCCTCGAGAGGGGCGAGGAGTGGAGCTTCCGCCGTATCCTCAGCCCTTAGCGAGGTTACCGCTGCTTGTATCTCCACGACGCTGGTCTTCATGGCGGTGTTTATCCCTGTGACGTTCATGTCGGGTACGTCAGGCACGTTCTTCAAGCAGTTTGGCATCACGATGGCATCGTCCGTAGGACTATCGACGGTGTTGGCCTTGACGCTCTGCCCGGCACTCTGCGTGCTCCTGATGAAACCCAAGGGGACAGACCAGAAGAAGGGCATCAGCCGCTATTTGTGGGTGGCCTACGAGACCTCCTACAACGCCTTACTGAACAGGTATATGAAGGTTGTCACACGCTTCATCCGAAAGTCTGTCCTTGCATGGATTTTGCTGGGAGTCTTCTGCGTGCTGACTGTCGTGTTGCTGATGCGGTCGAAGAGCGAGCTGGTGCCTCAGGAGGACCAGGGATTCCTGCTTGTCAACATTATGATGGCTCCGGGCACCTACCTGAACGAGACAGAAGCCACGACGGTAGAGCTGGAGGACTATATCAAGTCGCTCGATGAGGTGGAAACGGTCGGCGCACTCACTGGCTACTCGATGATGGAGGACGTCACTAACACCAACTACGCTACGCTGATGGTTCGTCTGAAGAACTGGAGCGAGCGAGGGTTCTTCAGCATCGCTGACATACAGAAGAACATCAGTGACTGGGCCACCGTCAACCTGCCGCAGTCCGACGTCACGGCATTCCAGATGCCGCAGATTCCTGGTTACGGCAATGGCTCCGACATCAGCTTCAGCGTGCAAGACCTCTCGCGCCATGCCGACAAGAAGGAGTTCGTGGCCTTGGGGGAGCAGTTCGTAAAGGCGTTGGATGCCCGGCCGGAGACGGAGTTTGCCTCCTCGACCTATTCCACGGACTATCCGAAATACAGGCTCGATGTCGATGAGATAGCCTGCAAGCGCATGGGCATCTCGCCAAAGACGGTCTTGGAGACCATCGGAACGTTTCTGGCGGGCAGCTACATCGGCTCCTACGTGCAGTACAGCAATGTCTATCGAGTGATGGTACAGGCGGGCAAGGAGTACCGCATGTCGGATGCCTTCCTCAACAACATCTTCGTGCCTGTAGGCGACCACATGGTGCCCGTATCGCAGTTTGTCACGATGACGCTTGACACAGGGTCGGCTATGGACCTCCACTTCAACCTCTTCCCCTCCTATCCCGTCAGCACCCTTCCTGCACCGGGTTATACCAGCGACGATGTACGCAAGGCCGTGGACGAGGTGATGGACGAGGTGTTCCCCGAGACCTTCGGCTATGAGTATTCAGGCATGGCTCGCGAGGAAGCCGAGAATGCAAATTCCAGCGAGACATTGCTCATCTATGGCATCTGCCTGTTGCTCATCTATCTGATTATGGCCTGTCTTTACGACTCGCTGTTCATCCCGTTGGCTGTCATGCTCTCCATCCCCTTTGCCCTGTTTGGTGCCTACCTCTTCATCATCCCGATGGAGTCGATGGGCGTGGGTGCCAACGTCTATGTGCAGACAGGTATCATTATGATGATTGGCCTGGTGGCCAAGACGGCCATCCTCATCACCGAGTTTGCCGTGCAGAAGCGACGCGAGGGCATGAGCATCGTCGATGCTGCCATCGAAGCCTGTCGCGACCGTCTGCGTCCCATCTTGATGACGGTGTTGACCATGATTCTGGGTATGCTTCCTCTGGCCATTGGCAGTGGTGCCGGAGCCGTTGGTAACCGTTCATTGGCGCTGGCCGTCATCGGCGGCATGACCATTGGCACCATCGCCCTGCTTTTCGTCACCCCAGCGTTCTATATCGTCATGCAGAAGGTGCACGACAGGCTGACACCAGGGGAGATTGAAGATTGAAAAAGAAGATTGAAAATGTTGGAGTAGGCCCTGTGCCAGCCCGAAAGAAGAAAGAATGAAGATTATAAACAAACGACGGTTGAGGAATTTTTCCTTTATCCTTTGTCATTTATCATTTAGCATAGCGTTGCTGTCGTGCAGTTCGCTCTATCAGCCTTACGAGGCCTCGACGGCCTCTGCGTTTCTTACGTGCCCCCTTCACGGCTCCCCCGCC
>Ga0310696_10004046_pt1 | contig 18096 bp, 14 predicted proteins | sample AusTroGonzalo_MG_4_FD_203885 | JGI IMG/M metagenome (GOLD analysis project Ga0310696, IMG submission 203885) | Bovine rumen microbial communities from tropical cattle in Woodstock, Queensland, Australia - Gonzalo_02 (v2) (version 2) | ecosystem: Host-associated > Mammals > Digestive system >...
ATCAGCTTGTCCGCCTCGGCGCGGGCGCGTTCGCCGTTCGCGGCGAGCGTCCTTTCGACGAAGGTCGGATCGGCGGCGAGTTCGGCGCGGCGTTTGCGCATCGGCTCGAAGGTCGTCCAGAGCTTCTCGAAGAGGGCGAGTTTGGCGTGGCCGTAGCCGTAGTTGCCGCCGAGGTAGTTTTCGCGCATCTTCCGCACCTCCTCCGGCGTGGCGAAGAGCTTGTAGATCGCGAAGACGTTGCACTTGTCGGGATCCTTCGGCTCTTCGAGTCCCTTGCAGTCGGTGACGATGTTCATGACCGCCTTCTTTATCTCCTTCTCGGTGCCGAAGATCGGTATGGTGTTGCCGTAACTCTTGGACATCTTCTGCCCGTCGGTGCCGGGGACGATCGCGACTTCGTCGGGGATGTACCCCTCGGGGATGGTCAGGATGTCGCCGTAGGCGTTGTTGAACTTGATCGCCACGTCGCGGGTGATCTCGAGGTGCTGTTTCTGATCCTTGCCGACGGGGACGAGGTTGGAGCTGTACAGCAGTATGTCCGCCGCCATCAGCACGGGGTAGGTGAAGAGTCCGGTGTTGGCGGCGAAGCCCTTGGCGAGCTTGTCCTTGTAGCTGTGGGCGCGTTCGAGCAGTCCGACCGGAGTCACGGTGCCGAGTATCCACGCGAGCTCGCAGACCTCGGGCACGTCGGACTGGCGGAAGAATATCGTCTTGTCGAGGTCGACGCCGCAGGATATGAAGTCGAGCGCGAGGTTGACGACGTTCTGCCGCAGCGTCTTCGGATCCGGCGAAGTCGTGAGCGCGTGGTAGTCCGCGATGAAGAGAAAACTTTCGCCCTTTTCCTGAAGGGCGCAGACCTGTTTCATCGCGCCGAAGTAGTTGCCGAGGTGCGGGATGCCCGAGGGCTGGACGCCGGTGAGGATTCTCATGATGTATGCTTCTCCGGATTGTTCTTGGTCTTACAGGGTGAACGCCTCGGCGCCGTCGCCGATGGAGCAGATCAGATGTTCGGGATCGATGCCGGTCTGCTTTTTGTACGCGGCGGCGATGCGCTCGGCGTACTCTTCGGCGCCTTCGGTCTCGACCAGGTGGACGGTGATGCCGCCGAAGCCGCCGCCCGAGAGCCGCGCCCCGAGACAGCCGGGGATCGACTGCGCCAGCGAGACCAGATAATCCAGCTCGGGCGTGCTGTTTTCGAAGTTCAGCCGGCTGGATTCGTGCGAGTCGAACCACAGTTTGCCGAAGCTCTTGATGTCGCCCTCGTCGAGGAGCTTCACTCCCGCTTCGACGCGGGCGCATTCGCCGACCACGTGGAGCGCGCGGCGGTACTCCCGCCAGTTCATCCGGGAGCGGGCGGCGCCGAGTTCGTCGTAGGAAACGTCGCGGAGCGCCTTGACATCGTCGAAGAGCTTGGCGAGCGCCGCGACCGCCTTTTCGCAGTCCTCGCGGCGCGAATTGTAGTCGCTCGAAACGAGGTTGTGCTTCTTCATCGAGTTGACGACCACGATCGAATATCCCGGCGGCAGCGCGACGGTGCGCTCGACCGACTGGGTGCGGAAGTCGCTGAGGATCATCGCGTTTTCCTTGCCGAAGATCGAGCTGAACTGATCGAGCAGTCCGGTGTGCAGTCCGAGGTAGTCGTTTTCGACCATCTGGCCGAGGCGCGCCCACTCCTCCGGGGCCATGTCGATGCCGAAGGCGACGCCGATCGCCAGCGCGGCGGAAAGCTCCAGCGCGGCGCTGCTGGACATCCCCGCCGACAGCGGGATGTCGCTTTCGATCGCGGCGTCGAAGCCGCCCAGTTCGGCGCCGTACTTCATCAGCTCCACGGCGACGCCCTTGACGTACTTGCTGCCGTTGCGCGGCGGGGGCGCGTCGGGGCGCGACAGATCGAACTTCATCTCGTCGCCGCTGCGGAAGTCCTTGAGCCGGCAGTGCACGCCGCCGTTGGGGCGCAAAGCGAAGCGCGTCTTCTGGCCGACCGCGCACGAGAGCGTCCGGCCCTGATTGTAGTCGGTGTGGTTGCCGAGTATCTCCAGCCGTCCCGGCGCGCAGGCGGCGGCGGTGGGTTCGAAGCCGTAGTGATCTACGAATTTGTCGATGAAGCTTTCCATTTCGTATTGTCCCCCGCGGGTTTTATGTTTATGATTGCTTACAGCCTTTCACATGAAGCAGATGCGCGATATGCACTGGTCGAAACTTTCGCGCCCGCTCAGAATGTCGATCTGGATGCGCAGGTAGTATATCGGCACGTCGCAGCGGTCCAGCCGCGGCATCCGCACGGCATCCTTTTCGGTGGTGACGATCATCTCCGCCCCCGCTTCCTTCGCCTGATTTACGAAGTCGATCAGCTCCTGCTGGGTGTAGCGGTGGTGGTCGGCGTAGTGGTCGGCGAGGATGAGCTCCGCGCCGAGCTGACGCAGGAAGCCTTCGAAGCTTTCCGGACGGGCGATCGCCGAGAGCGCCGCCACGCGCAGGCCCTTGAGCTTGCTCAACGGTTCCTTCTCGCCGCCGGAAAAGAGTTTCACCAGATATTGCGGCTTGTGGCAGCATTCGATGATCTCGGCCCGCTTGGTGTGGCGCCGGATGAAGCGCTTGAGATGTTCGATCTTGTGGCTGCCGTCGGATTTGGTCAAAAAGATGTAGTCGGCGCGGCGGATGTTCTGGATCGGTTCGCGCAGTATGCCGCGCGGCAGGACGTGGCCGTTGCCGAAGGGATCGGTCGAATCCACCAGCACGATGTTGATGTGCGGGCGGAGCATCAGGTATTGGAAGCCGTCGTCGAGGATGATCACGTCGGTGTGAAAGCGGTCGATGGCGTATCCGCCGGATTTGACGCGGTCCTTGTCGACCAGCACCGCCACGTCGCGCAGGTTCGAAGCGAGCATGTACGGTTCGTCGCCCGCGTACTCCGAGTTGAGCAGCAGATCGCGGCCGTTGGAAACGACCTTGGGCGGGACTTCGATCTTCTGACTGCGGAACATCTGGATCATCTTGCTCAACATCGACCGCTTCTTGCTCCGGTAGCCGCGGCTCAGAATGGCGACCTTGCGCCCCTTGCTGCTCAGACTGCGGGCGAAGACTTCGACCACCGGCGTCTTGCCGGTGCCGCCGCAGCTCAGATTCCCGATGCTCACCACCAGACAGCCGAGGGCGTGGGGGCGGATGACGCGCTTGTCGTAGAGCCACAGCCGGAACTGCGTGCCCATCCGGTAGCAGCGCGAGGCGAAGAAGAGCACCCCGCACATCGCCCGGTCGTACCACCGGCGGCGCCGGCCGTCCATGAGCTCAAGGAAGTACTGCTCCAGCTCTTCGGTTTCCAGTTTGAACTTGTGCATCGTCGTCCGTCGCGGAAAAACGTTTTTCCCCATTAAATCAATCGTCTGTATACAAGTCATATAAAATACCACCGTTTGCGGCGCTATTCAAGCGCGCGCGAGGCTCCGCCCCGCGGGAGTTCCGCTCCGCGCCGGATTGAAAAAGCCGCTCCCGCGTGGTATAATATGCGCGTTTGAGTCATTTCCGGGGGAGGAACGCATGACGGACGACATGATATGCCGCTTCAAGGATTACGCGGCGGGCTTCAAGGGTGCGGGCGGGTTCTGCGACGAAAACATCGACCTCAAGGTCGAGCACACTCTGCGCGTGGCGTCCGAAATGAGCCGGCTGTGCGCGGCGGAAAAGATCCGCGGCAGACTTGCCGATCTGGCGCTGTACACGGCGATGCTTCACGATCTGAGCCGCTTTTCGCAGTTCAAACTGAGCGGCAGCTTCAACGACGCGGAAAGCTTCGACCACGGCGACCGTTCGGCGGAGATCGCCGCCGCCGAGGGGTGGGTGTCGGATCTCGAACGCCCCGCGGCCGAGGCGGTGCTCACCGCCGTCTGCTGGCACAACAAGCCCGCCGTGCCGGAGGGGTTGTCGCCGGACGCGATGCTCTTGACGAAACTCATCCGCGACGCGGACAAGCTCGACATCTTCAACGTGCTGCTGCGCCACCTCGCGCATCCGGAGGAAAATCCGGCGGTGACCTTTTCGCTCGATCCCCGTGCCGGGGTGACGCCGAAGATCGCCGCCGCCATCGCAGAGGGGCGTCAGGCCGCGCACCGCGACATGCGCTCGGCGGCGGACTTCATCGCGGCGAAATTGCTCTGGCCCTTCGACCTCAACTTCGACTGGTCGAAGCGGGAGTTCCTGCGCCGGGACTACATCGGAAAACTCATGGAGCATCTGCCGCAGGACGAAGTGCTCCTCGCCGCCGCCGACCGCGCGCGGGAACACTGCCGCGTCTGATCGGGGCAAATAAAACGGGACCGCGGAGAGCTCCGCGGTCCCGCTTGGCGTATGGTCCTTTGGCGCGGTCTTTGCCCCGCTTCACCGGCGGATCATGCCAGGAACGAGTAGAGGCAGTAGCCGTTGTTGCCGCTCGCCGCCGCTTCGATCTTGAGGAACCTGACCTCCTCGGAAATGCAGTCGAAGAACCGCGAATTCTTTTCGGGATCGCTGCTGGCGGCGATGGTGAAGGACGAGGACGAGACTTCGTTCATGCCGATGTAAGTGCTGCACTCGACGGCCTGTTTGTTTTCGTCGTAGAAGCTCGCCTTGATCTTGCCGCTGTTCATGACGATGGCCAGATTGTCGACATTGCTCAGGTCGTAGAAGTCCACCTTGTCGAGCGAATCGTTCACCGCGGCGAAGATATGCTCCGGCACCTCCGTGGCGTTGGCCCAACTGTTGTTGGAAGTGTCCATGATGTTGTTCACCGTCACGGTCTTGAGCTTCGAGACGTTGCCAGCCGCGTCGATGCCGCGGAAGTCGATGATCTCGTTGGTCGTCAGCACCAGCGGTTTGGTGTAGGTCTTCCACGTCGTGCCGTCCAGCGTGTACTGCTTCTTGACCGAGTCCTTGGAGAAGGTCGCCGTGACGGTGACGCTCTTGGTCGTCGGCGCGGTCGAACTCACCTTTGCCGTCGGCGCGGTCGGCGCGGTCTTGTCGATGTTGGCGACCTTGATGCTCGCCACCTTCGAGACGTTGCCCGCCGCGTCGATGCCGCGGAAGTAGTAGGTCCCGTTCTTGGCGACCGAGACCGCCTTGTCGTAGTTCTTCCACGTCTTGTTGTCGGTGGAATACTGCTTCTTCGCGCTGTCGCTCGAAAACGTCGCCGTGATGGTCACGTTCTTGTTGGTCTGGGCCGTCGTGTTCGCCTTGAGCTTCGGAGCGTTGGGCGCGACCTTGTCGATGTTCGCGACCTTGATGCTCGTCACCTTCGAGACGTTGCCCGCCGCGTCGATGCCGCGGAAGTAGTAGGTCCCGTTCTTTGTGACCGAAACGGCCTTGCCGTAGTTCTGCCACTTCTTGTTGTCGAGGGAATACTGCTTTTGGGCGCTGTCCTTCGAGAAGGTCGCCGTGATGGTGACGTTTTTGTTCGTCGGGGCGGTGGTGCTCGCCTTGACCGTCGGCGCGTTGGGCGCGACCTTGTCGATGTTGGTGACCTTGATGCTCGTCACCTTCGAGGCGTTCCCCGCCGCGTCGATGCCGCGGAAGTAGTAGGTCCCGTTCTTGGCGACCGCAACGGCCTTGCCGTAGGTTTGCCACGTCTTGTTGTCGGTGGAATACTGCTTCTTGGCGCTGTCCTTCGAGAAGGTCGCCGTGACGGTGACATTCTTGTTGGTCGGCTTGGTGGTGCTCGCCTTGAGCTTGGGCGCGTTGGGGGCGACCTTGTCGATGTTGTTGACCTTGATGCTCGTCACCTTCGAGACGTTCCCCGCCGCGTCGATGCCGCGGAAGTAGTAGGTCCCGTTCTTGGCGACCGAGACCGCCGCACTGTAATTCAGCCACGTCTTGTTGTCGGTGGAATACTGCTTCTTGGCGCTGTCGGCGCTGAACGTCGCCGTGATCGTGACGTTCTTGTTGGTCGGTTTGGTGGTGCTCGCCTTCGCCGTCGGCTTGTTGGGGGCGACCTTGTCGATGTTCGTGACCTTGAAAGTCACGACCGCCGACGCCTTGCCGTTTTTGTCGACGCCGCGGAAATAGTAGGTTCCGTTCTTGGCGACCGTGATCGCCTTGGAGTAGTTGCTCCAGTTTTTGTTGTTGGTCGAGTACTGCTTCTTGGCGCTGTCCTTCGAGAAGGTCGCCGTGATCGTCACGTTTTTGTTCGTCGGGGCGGTGGTGCTCGCCTTGACCGTCGGCATGGCCTTGTCGATGTTGGCGACGTTATACGCCGTGACGGCGGAAACGTTTCCGACCGCGTCGATCCCGCGGAAGTACACCTTGCCGTTGGCGGTCATCGTAATGGCAGTCGTATAGGCTTTCCAAGTCTTGTTGTCCATACTGTACTGCTTCTGCGCGCTGTCGTCGCTGAAAGTCGCCGTGACGGTGACGTTCTTGTTCGTCGTCGCGGTGGTGCTCGCCTTCGCCGTCGGCTTGACGGGGGCGACCTTGTCGATGTTCGTGACCGCGTAGGCCGTGACGTCGGAGACATTTTCGGCCTCGTCGATGCCGCGGAAATATACCGTGCCGTTGGCGGTCATCGTGACGGCGGCCGTGTAGGCCTGCCACGTCGAACCGTCCAGACTGTACTGCTTTTGCGCCGAGTCGTCGCTGAATACCGCCGTGACGGTGACGTTCTTGTTCGTCGGCACGGTGATGTCGGCGCTCGCCGTCGGAGGAGCGGGCGGAATTTCGTCGATGACCACGGCTTCCAGTTTGGGCGAAACGACTTCGCGAGCGAAGCCGGGTTCCTCGGGGAAAGCGTCCGTGCTCTTGCCGCCGTCGTGGAAAGGAGTGAAGTATTCCATTGTGATTCCTCCCTGTTTTTGTCTGAAATATACAATATCGCCGTAATATATTATCGCCGGCGGCGAAATGCAAGTTTTAAAATGATGATAGATGAGAGATTAAACGGCGCTTCCGCCGCCGCGCAGGACGAAAAAGCCCCGGGCGCCGCATCGGTTTCCCGTGCGCGCCCGGGGCAGGTCGGTCGACGGACCGCCGGAGCGGAAAATCAGACGATGGCCGCTATCGCGGCGTCGAGCAGTCCCGCTTCGTAGAGCATGTCGAGGCAGGTGTAGCGCTTGCGGATCAGCTGTGCCGCGCGCGGAGCGTGGAGGAACTGTTCGAGGGGCAGGCCGATCTCGGTGTAACGCGTCGGCGCGCCCGCTTCCCGGAGCATCGCGATCGCCTCGTCCGGCGTGTAGAGCTGCTTCTTCAACCGTTCCTGAATGAGCGGCCACTTGGCGAAGATGAGTTCCCGCCTCGCTTCGAGCTCGGCCCCGGCGAGGAGTTTTTCCCGCGCGGTCTCGGCGGCGGCGCCGTAGCACCCCCTGACGAGGATGCCGTCGATCTCGGCGAGGCGCTCTTCTTTCGTGAGCCCCGGCTTCGCCATCTTGCGCGCCTCTTCGGCGGAGTGGTCGATGATGAAGTACATGAGTTTTATGACCGCCACCGTCGCCACCGCGACCATGAAGCCGTGCGAGACGCTTTCGCCCTTGAAGGTGTGCCCCTCCATCTCCCAGATGTGGCTGAAGAGGTGCTCCGCGCCCGACGCGGGGCGCGAGTCGTGGTACATCTGCATCGAGTAGCCGGTGGCGGCGAGTCCGTTGAAGACGAATTCGACGTTTCTGCTGTCCGAAAGGTTGCGGCGCAGCGGCTCCTGCACGAGCTTCCAGACGCTGGGCTCGATGGGTTCGATGCCGAGGGCGTCGGCGATCAGCCACTCGCCGCCAGCCGTGACCTTGCTGTAAAGGTCGCCGTAGCCGCCCGCGAGCATCTCGGGCGGAGCGCTTTCCAGCACGTCCAGATCGGCGACGATCGCCGTCGGCGGCGGGCAGGGGACCGTCTTCTTGTAGCCGTCGAGCACCATGGCTCCGCCCGCCGAGGTGTAGCCGTCGACGCTGGCGGCGGTCGGCACGCAGACGTAGGGCATGTTCTTCATGCCGGAGGCGACTTTGAGCAGGTCGTTGACGACTCCGCTGCCGACGGCGAGCGGGATCGCGTCGGCGGGGATGAGCTTCGCCAGCTCCTCCGAGAGCGACACCAGCGGGTGCGGCTTGGGCGATCCGGGCAGGACGTGCGGCGGATAGGGCTTGAAGCCGCCGCGTTCGAGTATGGCGAAAACCCGGTCTCCGGCCGCGGCTTTGGTGTTGTCGTCTTCGAGTATCCACGGACGCCTGCCGGGGAACATTTCGTTCAGCACGGCGGGGAGGTCGTCGAGCGCCTTTCTCGCCAGCACGAAGACCTTGGTGCTCATCCCGGCGGGGATCGCGATGGTATGCGGTATCATGATTTGAAATTTCCTTCCTGATGTTTACTTGAGATCGGTCTTGGGCGGTTCGAGGAGACCGCAGGGAACGATCCCGCGTTCGGTCGTCTCGTAGGTCTGGAACTGCGCCGGGCCGGTCCACGACGGCCACTTGTCCAGCGTGAAGAACGGGCCCATCGCGTTGCGGCGGTGGCCGAAGACCTTGACCTTGACCTTCTTCGCGCCGTCGGTCCTGAAGGTGAAGGGCGGCCAGCCTAGCGTGGTGAACTCCTTTGCGTCGTCGAGCGCGTAGGCCAGCGCCACGCCGCGCCACGCCGGGAACTCGACCTGCTTCGCGCCCGCGGGGAGCTCGATGGTGTAGGTGAGGTTGCCGGCGTAGTAGGGGAGCCCCTGCTTGGTCCAGTCGCCGAACTTGAGCGAGCGGACCGGCTTGGTCAGCATGTCGTCCTTGACGCCGAAGTCGCCGAGCAGGTACATGCTCTCCAGCCCCGGCAGCGATTCGTCGTACTTGCCGGTGAGGACGAGGGTGTTTTTGCCCTTCTTGAACGCCTTGGCGGGCAGATTCACGAGCCGGATGGCGCGGTCGCACCACCAGCCGCAGTCCTTCTTGTCGACGGTCTTGCCGTTGAAGGTGATGTCGTAGAGGTCGGGGCGCTCCAGCGCGAACTTGCAGTCGGAACCGGGAACGGTCTCGCACTCGAAGGCGTACTCGAGCTCCAGATCGAGCCGGCGCTTCGGCTTGGCCTTGCCGCGCAGCCACGGCTGGACCATGCGGCCGCCGCGCTTGGGGGCGCCGAGCATGGTGCGGAGCGTGACGTCGAGGCGCAGACAGAAGTCCGGAGACTGTTTTTTGCCGCCGTCGATCCGGTACGCCGGGGTGTCGAGGACGAGCACATTGGGGTCGTCGAGTTCGATCTTGCAGCGCGTGTCGGGCAGGGGCGTTCCCTTCCGGATCGGGAGCAGCGGACGCAACGGAGCGGCGGCCTTCAGCTCTTCGTTGGTGGCGAAGAACATCCGCGACGCGAGCGGTTCCAGCGGGGCGTCGAAGACCACCATGTCGGGGTAGCGTTCGACGTTCTGGCGGTGGAGCTTGCCCGTTTCGAGGTCGAGCTGGTAGACCTGATAATCCTCGGGCAGCACCCACGCGATCTTGGCGTCGGGGAAGCGCTCCTGACGCTCGCGGACGAGCGGGATGTCCTTCTGGTCCTCGGTGAAGCTGCGGCCGGTGTTGCAGACGAAGAGGCTCTCGAAGTTGCGCCCCTTCTTGAGCATGTAGAGCGCGGGCGAGACCTCGGAGGAGTCGCCGTCGTTGTAGATGCTGACTCTGCGCACGATCGGCGACAGCACGCGGTCGAGTTCCGCCTCGGAGATCCGGCGGAATTTCCGGTAAAGCTGTGCCGGTTTCCCGGATTTGACGCCGTCCATGAATTCGGGCGCGTCGTCGAGGCAGAAGACCGCCCCGCCGTTGTCGGCGAATTTCGTCAGCAGATCGAGCGTCGTTTCGCGGATGGTGACGACGCGCGGGATCAGCACCGCCTTGTACGCCGCCTTGCCGACCTTGAACTTTCTGCCCGCCGCGGAGGCGTGACGCGACATGATCTCCTCTTCGCCGAAGTCGTAGTCGAGGTGGATCGCCAGAAGCTCGTTGGTGAGCCGGATGAACTGCTTGTCGATGTCGATCTCCACCTTCTTTTCGCCCTTGATGCGGACGCGGTTGGTGTAGGTGCCCATCAGCGACTCGACCGGGTGGACCATCAGCAGATCGCGCTGTTCCTCGCCTTCGGAGAGCGCCGCGCCGAGGCGGGCGAAGTAGTCTTCGACGCGGTAGTATTCCTTCCACCACGGCGACTGGTACGAGATGCTGGCGGGATAGTCGCGCTTCGCCTCGGCCGCCATCGAGTACCACGCGAGGTGCTGACAGCGCAGGTTGATGCCGAGCGCGTACTGCCAGTCGCCGAGCGCCTTGTGTCCCATGAACGGGAAGTCCCAGCCGGTGCAGCCGTAGGTCTCGCTGAGCCGGATCTTGCGGCCGAACTGGTGCGCCGCCGACGAGCACTGCTTGGCGGTGATGAAGATGTTCCAGTGTTCGGTCAAGAGGTCGATGCCCGGCGCGCTCATGTATTCGTAGAAGCGCATCGTGCTGCCGACCGCCTGCGCCTGATCGAGCAGCGAATCCTCGCGCAGGACGTGCCCGGTGAAGATCAAATTATGCTTGTCGCACCACTCGCCGATGGTCTTGCCGAAGGCGCGGCTGAAGGTGTCGCCGAGCAGATTCCGGTAGTCGAGGCGGACCTTGGAGAACTCCAGCCGCAGGTTGCTGACGCAGTTGTAGTGGAACTCGAACGGCGTCTTGGCCGAAGCGCTCTGCTGCACGAAGCCCTGCGGATTGCAGGCGATCTGCTTCGCGATCTCGGGGCGGTAGGGGTAGTACAGTTCGGGCAGGTGGTCCAGCAGGTCGTAGCCGTAGCGTTTCTTGAACGCCTTGTCCAGACCGTCCGTCCACGGCAGCGAGTCCGCCGGCGAATCGGCGTACATGTTGGGTTCGTCGGTGAAGATGCCGGGGATGACCTTGCCCATTTCCGCGGGCAGGTGCTTCAAATACGCTTCGTGAGTGACTTCGACGAATTTTTTGACCGCCTCGGGGTTGAGCGTGTCGAGGTAGTTCTGACCGTTGAACCACGAGTTGCCGCCCGGGTTGACGGTGCGGTTGAAGATCATCAGGTGCTCGCCGGGGTTGAGCTTGGCGCCCTTGCGGATGCGGCGGTAGGCGACGAGAGTCGTCTCGCTGAAGGTCGCGGCGTAGCGCGCGAGTTCGACGGAGTCCTCGATCTTCGGGAATTCGGCGTCGAGCGAAAAGTGGATGTAGCGCATGCGGTAGCGCTTGTCCTTGGTGACGAGCCCGCCCGCCGCGCCGGAGGGCCAGCGGTCCTCGTCGTAGAGCCACGCCTTCAGGCCGAGCTTCTTCGCCTCGTCGGCGCAGGCGGCGACGAGCTTGAACCACTCGTCCGAAAGGTACGGGGTGTTGAGCCCGACGCGGGCGTGCATGAAGAAGCCGCCGAGGCCCATCTTCTTCATGGTGCGGATCTGCTCGCGCAGTTCGCCCTCTTCGAGTTTGGCGTTCCACGCCCAGAACGGCACTCCGCGGAACTCGGCACCGGGATTCGCGACCTTCTTGAGAACTTGTTTCAACATTTTTTCACCATAAGGTTGGGTTGGTATCCGTCACAAGACAGTATTAATATACTGTCGGAAACCGGTGTTTTCCTTGATCTGCCGATAAAAAAACGATATTTTTTACGCCGGAGCCGCCAGCAGCCTGCGGAAGGCGGCGCAGAGCGTCTTGACCGGGATGCGGTTGCGGACCGGCTTGACTTCGCTCTGGATGCATTTCAGCTTCGGCGCGCGGGAGAGCTTTTCCAGCACCGTCTTCCAATCCACCGTGCCGGTGCCGGGCAAATCGTGATCGTCTCTCCGGATCCGGTTGTCGTGCAGATGACAGCTGACGACGTACGGCAGCATCTTGTCGAGCGCGCGGGCGTCCCACACGGGCGTCGTATCCATGCTGGCGCAGGAGTTGTACGCGGTGCCGTCGGGGTATTCGCCGCCGCGCGCGAGGATGTTGGCGTGGCCGGCGTCGAAGCACAGCCCGAGGCGGTCGGAGTCGAATTCCGCGACGAAGCCGACGAGAGCGTCCGGCAGATTGAGCGGCTTGTAGAGATTTTCGAGGGCGATCGTCACGCCGAGCTTTTCCGCGACGGGGAGCAGTTCTTCGAGCGACCGCCGCGCGGCGTCGCGGTACTCTTCGAGCGTGTGACCGGGGTAGGGCCAGTTGCCGACGTGGATGGTGCAGGTCCTGACGCCGAAGTCGGCGACGAGCTGCAGTTCCAGCTTGCGCCGCGCGATCATCTGGCGGCGGTACGCTTCGACCGGCAGCCACAGGTCGCACTCGTCGCGGAAAGGCGCGTGGGCGTCGACGAAGTCGAGCCCCGCCTCGGCGACTTCGTCGGCGAGCTTGCGGTACAGCGCCGGGGAGCCGCACAGCATCTTCAGCAGCGTGTGGGTGAGGACGAGGTGCTTCGCGCCGTTGGCGGCGAACTCCGCCATCACCATGCGGCGCGCCCGTTCGTCGACGGCGTCCCACTCGAAGTAGTAGGTCAGCGGCAGACGGGACAGTTCCATTTTTCTAGTTCAGTATCTTCTTGAAGGACTCGACCACCGCGCGGATCGGCAGTCCGTTGCGGCGCACCGGGATCACTTCGCTCTGCATGTTCCGGAGCCGCGGCGCGGTGCGGAGCTTCGCCATGGCGGGCGCCCAGTCGATCCTGCCCATGCCGGGGATGGTGTGGGTGTCGAGGTCGCCGGAATTGTCGTGCAGATGGCAGTTGACGATGTGGGGGAGCATCCGGTCGAGGACGTCCTTTTCCCACGGCACGGGCGCGACGCCCTCCCAGTGGCTCGGCACGACGCAGCCGGGGACGTGCATCCCCTGTTCCATGAGATACGCGTGGCCGATGTCGTAGCAGGCGCCGACGTACTCGGAGGGGAACTCCCTGATCAGCGTCAGCACGTCGTCGACGAGGTTGCAGGGCTGGAAGATGTTTTCGAGGCAGATCACGATCCCCAGCTCTTCGGCGACGGGCAGCAGTTCTTCGAGCGAACGTCGGGCGGCGTCCATGTGCTGGGCCATCGTGTATTCCTTGCGGTAGCGGCTGCAGATGTGGAAACAGCAGGTGTCGACGCCGTAGTCGTGGATGAGCTCCAGATTGAACTTCATGCGGGCGAGCATCTGCGGACAGTACTCCGGTACCGGCAGCGCGATGTCGGTCTCGAAGTTGAACGGCATGTGCGAATCGACGAAGTCCAGCCCGGCGTCGCGCGCCTCCTGCCGGAGCTTGAGATAGAGCTTCGGGTTGCCGGAGATCATTTCGATCAGCGCGTTGGTGAGGACGAGGTGCTTCGCGCCGTTGGCGGCGAACTCCGCCATGGCGACCTGACGCCCCCGTTCGTCGAATACGTTCCAGTCGTAGCAGTAGGTGAAGGGTATCATAAACGGTCCTGGTTTTGGTTTCCGCGCAATTTTTCGAAGGTCTCGACCAAGGTCTTGACGGGGATCGCGTGCTTCACGGCGATGACTTCGCTCTGCATGCTCTTGAGCCGCGGCGCGGTGCGGAGCTTGGCGAACGTTGCCGCCCAGTCGACGCTGCCGCGCCCGGGCAGGTCGTGGTCGTCCTTCACGGCGCAATTGTCGTGCAGATGGCAGTTGACGATATGGGGGAGCATCCGGTCGAGGACGTCCTTTTCCCACGGCACCGGCACCCCGGCCCTGCCGAAGCGGTCGAAGGCGAGGCACTCGGGATCGTTCATGCCGTGCTCCATGATGTTGGCGTGCCCCGAGTCGAAGCACGCGCCGAGGCACGGCGAGGGGAACTCCCCGATCAGCGTCAGCACGTCGTCGACGGTGTTGAGCGGCTTGAAGATGTTTTCGAGCCCGATGGCGACGCCGAGTCTTTCGGCCAACGGCAGCACTTCGTCGAGCGTCGCGCGGGCGGCGTCGAGGTGCCGGGCCAGTGGGTATTCGGGATACAGCGTGGTGTCGATGTGCACGCAGCAGCTCGTCACTCCGAAGTCGGCGATGAGCTGCAAGTTGAACTTGAGCCGCGCGAGCATCTGGCGGCGGTATTCGGGGACGGGGAGCGCGGGATCGCACTCCGCGCCGAAGGGGGCGTGGGCGTCGACGAAGTCCAGACCGGCGTCGCGCACTTCCTGTCGGAGATTCAGATAGGCTTTCGGTTCGCCCGCGAGGAGTTTCAGCATACCGTCGGAAAGCACGATGTGCTTCGCGCCGTTGGCGGCGAACTCGGCGAACTTCATCCGCCGCGCGCCCTCGTCGAGCCCGGCGACGGTGCACAAATAGGTGAAAGGTATCTCCCGTTCCGCCTTTTCCGTTTCGACAGGTGGTTTCGACATTTTCATTGCTCCGGAACGATCCCGGGAATCTTCATTCCAGCGCGGTGTCGGGATCGGTGTAGACCGCGAGCGCCTTGGCGTATTCGCACCCCTCCGCCAGCAGCGCCCGATGGGGGATGTTGGCGCGCAGATACAAGGTGTCGCCCTTCTTCATGATGTGGCTGTTCCCGTCGTCGAAGAGCCGGAAGTCCAGCGTGCCTTCGAGGATCACGAAGAACTCCTCGGTCTCGTGCCGCAGGAAGCCGCGCGGTTCGTCGCACGGGGTGTACTCGATCACGAAGGGATCCATGCGGCGGCCGATCTGCCGGTAGGCGAGCGCCAGGTAGTTGATGCCGTGTTTCTCGCCCTCGTCGCGGTGGAGCTTTTCGCCCTCCGACAAGTTGCCGAAGAGGTACTCCTTGCCGTAGTTTTCGTCCTCGTCGAAGAGCGCGGAGAGCGATACGCCCAGCGCGTCGGAGATCTTGAGCAGCGCCTTGAGCGACGGGCTCTGGCGGAAGTTTTCGACCTGCGAGATGAAGCCCTTGCTGAAGCCGCTCTTTTCCGCGAGCCCGGCGACGGTCATGCCCTGCGCCAGCCGGACTCTCCGGATGTTCTGTGAAAGTTTGAGTAGGTTCATTTTCGCCGTTCGCGGTTAAACGGGTGACTTTGGCGCGGAAAATCCCCCGGGGGAAGCCGCTTCCCCCGGGGAATTACGTCGTCTCTTCAACGCCAGTCGGCGGCGAACTCGAAGGAATATCCGTTCAAGTTGTAGTCCTTCTGCAGATCGATGATGTTCTTCTGCAAAGCGCGGTTGATCGGCACGCCGGTCTTGATGCGCTTCTGGTAGTTGATGTACTCCTTCTCGCCGGCGGTGTAGATCCGGTCCTTGCCGGGGGCCTTGCGCGAGTTGCGCAGCGCGCGCAGGATCTCGCCGACCGTGTGCTTGAAGTCCTTGGGATCGGCGAAGGCCTCGATGTTGATCGCGAGGAAGAAGTGGCCGAGGTGGTACGGCTGCTTCTTGCCCTCGGGCGAGAAGCCGAGCAGGCCCTTGAGGTACGAGCCCTGCGCCAGCGCCGCGCTGAGGATCTCGACCACGGTCGCGTAGCCGTAGCCCTTGTAGCCGGCCGTCTCTTCGCCGAGCCCGCCCAGCGGAGTGAGCGCCGCCTTGCCCTTGACGAGGTCTTCGAGGATCTGGATGGTGTCGGTGCGGGTGTTGCCGTTTTCGTCGATCACCCAGCCCGGAGGCAGTTCCTTGCCGGCGCGGCCGTAGACTTCGATCTTGCCGCGCTGCGAAACGCTGGTCGCGCAGTCGAGGAAGAACGGGAACTCCTCGTCGCTCGGGATCGCGAAGGTCATCGGGTTGGTGCCGAGCATGTTCTCGACGCCGAAGGTCGGCGCGATCGACGGACGGGCGTTGGTGCCGGTGATGCCGATCATGTTGTTCTTGGCGGCCATGAGGGCGTAGTAGCCGGCGATGCCGTAGTGGGTGGAGTTGCGGACGGCGGTCATGCCGGTGCCGTACTTCTTGGCGGCGTCGATGGCGTACTGCATCGCCTGCTTGGAAGCGACCATGCCCATGCCGTCATGCGCGTCGTAGACGGCAGTCGTCGCCGTGCTGCGGATCATTTCGACCATGGTCTTGGGGTTCTGGATGCCGTCGCGGATGCGGTCGATGTAGATGGGCTTCAGCCGGCCGATGCCGTGCGAGTCGATGCCGAGCTTGTCGGCGGTGATCAGCACATCGGCGCAGGTGGCGGCGTCCTTCTCGGGGACTCCGACGGCGACGAAGACGTCGTGCATGAAGTTTTCCAGCGTCTTGAAGTCGAGGTAGTAGATCTTTTCTTCCATTTTCACGTTCTCCTGTTGGTGGATGGTGATGTTATTTGACGGAATTTTCCCAAATCTGCTGCAGCTCGCCGAGATTCCGCACCGCGAAATCGGGGACGATGCCCTCCGGCACGACGAGGTCGTTGTTCGTACCCGTGATGTGGCAGGTGACGGCCCCGGCGTTGACGCCGACGGCGATGTCGGTCGAGAGGCGGTCGCCGACCATCAGCGCCTCCGCGGGCGTTGCGCCGCGCCGCCGCGCCGCCTCGACGATCAAGCCGGGATCGGGCTTGCCGAGGACCTTGAGCTTCGTGTTAGTCGCGGCTTCGAGCATCTTGGTGATCGCCCCGCAGTCGACGAGCCACGTCGGCAGGTCGGTCGGGCAGAAGGGATCGGGGTGAGTCGCGAAGCCCGGCACGCCGCGGCGCAGGAACCACGCCGCGCGGCAGACGCGCTCGTAGACGAGTTCGCGGTCGAAGGCGACGACCACCGCCTGCGGATCTTCTTCGTCGATGACGAAGCCCGACTGCTCGAACTGCGGCCGGATGCACTTCATCCCGAGCAGGTAGATGCGCTTGGTTTCGGGGTGGAAACGGTGCAGATAGTCGATGGTGTAGTCGGTCGAAATGTAGAAGTCGTCCTCGGTGCAGGGGATGCCGATGCGGCATATCTTTTCGACGTACTGCGCCTTGGAGAAACTCGAATTGTTGGAAAGGAACGCGTAGCCGACGCCGCGGCTCTTGAGGAAACGCAGAAACGGCACGGTGGTCGGGAAGAGTTTTCCCCCTTCGTAGATGGTGCCGTCCATGTCGAGAAACACCTGTTTTATCACCGACAGATCTTTCACGATCGCCCCCGTTGTTTTCATGATTGTTTACAAAATATAAACCGCGTCGGCGGAAATTTCAACCGCAAATCCGCGCCGCCGCTAAAAGTTTTCTCCGGCGCCGCCGGATGCTTGCAATTTTTATCCGCCTCTGCTATATTTCACCGGCTGCCGTTGGGACGGCGGCCGATCAATTCAAGTGGAGGAGCAGTGAAAATGGCCGAAACCGAAAAGAAAAAAGCATCCGTATTGTCCCGTCTCGCGTCGACCTTTGCTTTCGTGTATCTTTTGTGCGTATTGTTGTCGTTCGCGGCGGGCATCGCCGGGCTCTCCAGCGCGCTGGCGGTCGTCGTCGCGATCTTGAGCGTCTTCATCGCGCCCCCCGCCGGGATAGCGGCGCTGGTGCTGGGCATCATCGCGCTCTGCCGGCTCACTCCGGAGGAAAAGAGCGAGAGCGCCTGGCGTTCCGGCACCACCAAGAACAATGCGCTGGTCGGCATCATCCTGCCGCCGGCGATCTTCGTGCTGATGACCGTGTTGAACGCGATAGCCTTTTCGATGATGTCCAAACAGTAAGAATGGGGAATGTCATGAAGGTTCGTATATTGCTGTCGGCGCTGCTTCTGGCGGCGGGGCTGGCGTTCGTTTCCGGCTGCGGCCGGAAATGCGAAGCGAAGACGGCGGAGCAGGTCAGGACCGACACTCCGACCGAGGTGGCGCAGAAGGCGATCGCCGCCCTCAAGCAGCAGGATTTCGCCGCCATCGCCGAGTTGGCTTACGGCAAGGCGCAGGAAGAGCTGATGCAGCATGCGGTGAAGTTTTCCGAGCTGAAACAGGCCGCCGAATCCGGCGACAAGGCTAAGAAAATTCAGCTGGCGCAGGTGCAGAAGATGTTCGAGCGGATATCGATCGAGATCAAGGGCGAGAACATCGACGGCGAATACGCGGTGATCGAGGTCGTGCGAGTCCTCGACGGCCGGACCAGCGTCGACAAGATGTACCTGAAAAACGTGAACGGCGAGTGGAAGCTCGTCGCCGAGGAAGAGTACACGCCCGCCAAGTAGTCGCCGCATCCGTTTCGCAGCAGAGCGCCGGGATCGTTTCCGGCGCTTTTGTATGTTAATCCCCTGTGTTGTTCCTGCAACTTTCCTTTCCCGAGAATGGACTCGATAGTTCGTCGGAGGGAAAGGAAAAAGTTGCAGAAGCACAACGGATGTGCTACGGTAAAGAGGTTGGA
>Ga0310696_10004047_pt1 | contig 18091 bp, 11 predicted proteins | sample AusTroGonzalo_MG_4_FD_203885 | JGI IMG/M metagenome (GOLD analysis project Ga0310696, IMG submission 203885) | Bovine rumen microbial communities from tropical cattle in Woodstock, Queensland, Australia - Gonzalo_02 (v2) (version 2) | ecosystem: Host-associated > Mammals > Digestive system >...
GGACCGGTGGCACAAGATCGACTGCACGTGGGACGCCCGGGGCATGAAACTCTACGTGGACGGCGAAACGCCCAAGCCGGGATCGACCCGGGAAAAGATCTTCGAGGAGGATCCGAAATTCCCCGAGTCCATCCGCTGGGCGAGCATGCGGATCAACTTTTTCAGCGGCTGGAAGGTCGATCCCGATTGGCAGACCGCCTACGACGAGTTGAAAATTTATGACCGCGTCCTCTCCCCCGAGGAGATCCGCGCCGGATATGAAAAGGTCTTCCCCGGAAACGGCAAGTGAAAACAGACCGTTTCCGGAGAGTTTTCCGCACAGGTGACGCCATGAAAAAAATCTTATCCCTTTTTGCGCTTGCGGCGGCGGTTTTGACTGCGGCCGAACCGGGACTTCTGCTGCACACGAGTTTCGACAAGTACACGACGATCCCCGATCTCGTCCAAAATCCGAAAACGCAGACGCTGGGCATCCGGCCCGAACTCCAGCTGCGGATGTACGAAGGCCCCAAGGGGAAGCGCAACGCCGTCCTTCTCGACAACCGGGAGTTCGTCGGGTACACCCATACCGGGAATTTCGATCCCCGTCAGGGGACCGTCTCCTTCTGGGTCAAACCGGTCAACTGGAAAATGAGCGCGACCGGCCATTTCCAGACCTTCTTCGAAGTGCGTTCGGGCGACACGAAATACCGGCTGATCGTCAACAAGGATATGTCGGCGGATGCGCTCTGGTTTTCGATCCGCAACGGTTCGGACCGTCATTCCGTCCGACTGCCGAAAACCGGATGGCAGACGGGCGAGTGGCACAAGATCGACTGCACCTGGAACGCCCGGGGTATGAAGCTCTATGTGGACGGCAAGCCGCCCAAACCGGGATCGACTCAGGAAAAGATCTTCAAGGAAGATCCGAAATTCCCCGAGTTCATCCGCTGGGCGACGATGCGGATCAACTTTTTCAGCGGCTGGAAGGTCGATCCCGAGTGGCAGACCGCCTATGACGAACTGAAAATTTATGGCCGCGTCCTCTCCCCCGCGGAGATACGCGACGAATACGAAAAGGTCTTCCCCGCGAAGAAAGAGATACGGAAGCCCTTCGCCGTCACGCCTGCGCTGCTGCCAGTGAGCATCCCGACATCGGGCGACAGGACGATCCGGGCGGATGTTTCGGCGGCCTTCGAAAAGGGGTCTCTCGTCCTCGACTACCGGGTCGCGGGCTCCGGGAGCAGAAAGAACATAACGACCCGCGACGGGGAACTGTGGCTGGACGACGCCGTGGAGTTCCATCTGGTGGGCGCCGACGGCAAACAGCGCCAGTTCATCGTCAACCCCGCCGGGACTCTGTACGACTCTTTGAACGGCGACCCCAAATGGGATTCCAAGGCGAAGACCGCCGCCAAAAGCACGAAGGACGGCTGGACCGCCCGTCTGGAGGTCCCCCTGAGCGACCTGGGCGGCGGAACGCGCTTCGCCGCCAATTTCTGCGTTTCGAACAAATCCGGCGGCCGGGGCAGTTTCACCTGGAGCGCCCTCGAGCCCAACAAGGGATTTGCCGACCGGAAATATTTCGGCGACATCGAACTGCGGGAGGGCGGCAAGCTCACCGGCATCGAAGGTTTGGGCGATCTGCGGGCGGGTGAAGTCGATATCCGCTGTCTGCTGCCCGACGGCATGACCGCGTCTGCGGAACTTGTCGACGCCTCCGGAAGCAAGATCAGCGGCCTCAAGGCCGCGCTGCCCGCCGGGCGGTCCGAACTGGCCGTCACGCTGAAAGACAAGGAAGGGAAAACCGTTTACACCTATTTCCGCAATTTCGTCGTGAATCCGCCGCTGGTCATGAACACCCGGATCTACCCCTCCGCGCACCGGATCGAATTCCGGCTGGACTTCTCCGCCTCCGGTCTGAAGAAGGCCGATGGATCCGTCTCGCTTTGCCGCGACGGCAAGATCTGTGCCTCCAAAACATTTCACGCCGACCGTCCGGAGTGCGCCGTCGATCTGCCGCTCCCGGATGGTCTGCCCGACAACGCCCGTTACACCCTCCGGGCGCAGGCGGGGAAATTCACGGTCGAGAGGAGCCTTTTCATTCCCGACCTGACGCCCCTGCGCCTGAAAGTCGCCGTCGATCACAGCGTGCCCAAACCCTGGGTCCCGGTCAGGGTCGAAGGGAAAAAAGTTCTGGTCCTTGACCGGGTCTACGACTTCGGCGCGGGCCCGCTCCCGGTGCAGGCCAATTCCCGCGGAGAGGATCTTCTTGCCGCCCAGCCCCGGTTCATCCTCAACGGCAGTCCCATCGCGTGGGACGGCGTGCAGTTCGGCCGAAATTTCGGCGATTACGTGGAACTTTCCGCTTCCGGGCGCTTCGACGGCGGCACGGCGAAGATCAGGGGCGAAGTTTGGTTCGACGGCATGTACAAGTTCGGTCTCGCCCTCACGCCCGCATCGAAGCTCGAGATCAAATCTCTGCAGCTGTGCTGGTCCATGCCGGAGCGAGCGGTCCGCTACGCGCTGACGCCCGAATACACCCCGTGGAAAGGCGGTTTTCTGCGCCTGAAATGGGACACGCGGGAATACAATTCCTTGCTGTGGCTCACCGGCGTCGAGAACGGTCTGGCCTGGTGGTGCCGCTCCGACGCCAACTGGATCATCGACCCCAACCGGGAAAACATCGTCGTGGAACGGAAAAAGGGCAAAGCGGATATTTGCATCGACATGTTCGCGAAACCCGCCGTGCTGACCAAGACCGCCGATTACACCATGGTCTTTCAGGCCACGCCGCCCAAGCGTCCCGACAAATCACTGCGCGGCGTCGCCGGCGGCAGCAGATGGCACAGGGATTCGGACGTGGTCCTTGTCACCGGCCACTCATGGAAAGCCAAAGTGACGCCGGAACACATCCGCGGCGTCGTCAGCATGGTCCCTCTCGATACGAAAAAGTTCCGGGACTCCATGCGGGATCTGCATGCCAAAGGGTTCAGGACCGAGATGTACGGCATGCCCGTCCACACCTCCCGTTTCGAACCGGAGTACGATTATTTCATCGCCGAGTGCATCAACCGGCCGACCATCATCTGGGAGGCCCGCAGACCGGTCACGGGGGAGGCCTACGTGCTGGAGCCCTGCTGCGGCCACACCGCGATCGCCGACTTCCACGCGTACAATCTGGACAAACTCTACCGGGAAGTCCCCGAACTGGACGGCTGTTACTTCGACATCATGCACGCCCATCACTGCGAAAATCCCCATCACGGGTGCAGCGGCGTCGACGCCTTCGGCAAGAAGTACAGCGTTTCGGGCGCGCTGAATTTGCGCGGCTATGCGCTGCGGGTCCTCAAAATACACCAGAAATACAACCGCTTTTTCGGTGTTCACGCCCACAATGCCTATTATCCCTTCGTCCACGATCTGGGCGACTTCTGGCTCCCCGGAGAAGAACTGTTCTCCCCCATCGCCGCCAATCCCCAGTGGGGCTATATGGAGGTTGTTTCCCCGGAGGCGTACCAGTCCGCCTGGAACAGAGAGATCCGCGGTATGGATATCAGCAGCATGCTGCAGTTCACCCGGATCCCCCGGTGCATTTCGGTCACGCCGGAGCAGAAAAAGAAAATGGAGTCCGAAGAGTACTGCATCCACGGTCTGGCGCCCTCCATGCTGTACGATTACCGTCTGCGCAGTTTCGGCGCCGACAAGCAGGATTCCCCCCTCTTCAAACTGTGGAAGATCCGCAAGCAGGTGAAGATCGGGGACTCCGTTTTTCACGGCTACTGGATCGATCCCGTGACGACCGGCGCCCCCGCGGTCAAAACGTCATGGTACGCGTGGAAAGAGGGCGCGCCGTATGACCGGATGCTCGCCGTCGTCAACATCGGCCGTCCCGCCGTCAGGACGGAGCTCGTCATCGACTGGAAGAAACTGGGGATCCCCCGCCCCGGAAAGCTGAAGGACCTCTGGTCCGGAAAAGTCTTTACGGAGAAGGAACTGGCCGAATTTACGCTCAAGGGCCACAACTTCATGCTGCTGGTCCCCGAAAAGTAACGGCAAAAAAGGACCCCTGAAAAATACATCGCTTTTCTCGAAAAGGGATAGGGGCCTGGGGGAAGGGGAAAACCTCTTTTCACGGGGAAAAGAGGTTTTCCCCTTCCCCCGGAACACAACCTTTATCAGAAAAAAAATGAAAGACTGTCACATCCATCTGTCGTCGCTCGTCGCTTCCGTCGATCCGCCGGAGGTTTTTATTGAAAAGGCCGCTTCCGCGGGGATCGACGGGGGGACGCTCATGAGTCTCCCGCCGAGTTCCTACCGAGAGGACAGCCGGCGCAGTCAGCACTGGCGCGACCGGCTGGAATACATTTTGGAGTACACCTCCCATACGCCCGGATTTCATCCTTTTTTCTGGATCGATCCCACCGAGCCGGACGCCTTCGAGCAGATCTCCAGCGCCGCGTCGGCGGGGATATGGGGATATAAGTGCATCTGCAACCGCTACGCCCCCGAAGCGTGTCTGAAGCAGTTTGCCGCCATGGCCGAAACGGGGCTGCCGATCCACTTCCACACGGGGATCCTCTTCGACCATTACGCGTCGAGCAAGTTCACGCGTCCCGGGGCCTACGAGTGTCTGCTGGAAGTTCCGAACATCCGTTTCGCGCTGGCCCATGTGGGCAATCCGTGGGTCGACGAGTACGTGCTGCTCTACGCCAAGTTCCAGGCGGCCATGCGCAACGCGCCCGGGGTGCGCCGTCTGCGGATGTTCATCGACCTCACCCCCGGCGTGACCCGGCTCAGACGGCATGACATGTTCCGCATGCTCCTGCTGTCGGGATATGCGAATCCCTGTTCCGACATCATCTGGGGGACCGACTGCCTCTTCAACAGTTACGACGTGAACAAAACCGCCTTCTGGCTGGACTTCGACAAAAAGCTCATCGGCAAGGTCGCGGAGGAATCCAAAGCAAATCCCGGTTTCTATCCCCAACTCCCCGACGACCTCTGGCGGAAGATCACCGAAGAAAACCTTCTGGCCTTTTACGGCAAACAGCCGTGACCCGCCCCCCGGGGGGCCGGGGAAAATCGGACTTGTCCGACAGGTCCGACAGGTCCGACTTGTTTTTCCCGAAGCCCCCTTGACTTTTGACGTCTGCGCCTCTATCTTAAAACCGGGTCTCGTTCGTTTCATTTTTCAAGCCGGGAAAGGGGGATGTCATGGAAGAGGAAAAAAGTCAAAACTTGGTCGATGCGGTGCGGCGCAAGGTCCGCAGTTCGGTCACGGCGAAGCTGGTCGTGGTGGGGATCGTTCTGCTGCTGTGTCAGATCCCAGTGGCGATGATCTCGGGCTTGCGCCTCGAACGGATGGGCCGGGCATCCTCGGTGGAGTCCGAAGTCGCCTCCAAGTGGGGAAAAGCCCAGCAGATCACGGGGCCGCTGCTGGAGTTGCCCGTCTCCCGGCAGAAGGTGGTGGAGACCCGCAAGGAGGGGCCGCGGACCGTCACGGAGCACGACGTGCTCCACGTCTCTCCCGAAAACATCGAGATCAAGGGCTCTCTCGCGCCCGAGATCCGCTACCGGGGCATTTACGAAGTCATCCTCTACCGCGCCGAACTGACCCTGCGCGGGACCTTTTCCGGGAGCCGCCGGGTCCCCGACGACGGCAGGAACTGGAAGATCTCGGGAGAGGGCGGCCATTTGACGCTGGGCGTCGGCGACATCAAGGGCATCACCGACATCGCCGTCACCATCGACGGCAAGGTCTGCCGGGCTCTGCCCGGGATCGGCGTCCCCAGAAAGGGCCGGTCGCTCTCCGGCGGCATCGACGTGCCTCTGCCCGGGACTCAGGGCGGGAACTCCGGACGCCCGCTGAACTTCGAGATCCGCCTGCGGCTGAACGGCTGCCGGTCGCTTTTGGTCTACCCCGTGGGCCGCACCACCCGCATGGACTTGGCCTCCACCTGGGCCAGTCCCAGCTTCTCCGGCGGATTCCTCCCCGAAAGGCGCACCATCACCCCCGACGGCTTCTCGGCGTCGTGGGTCATCAACGAGTTCAACCGCGACTGCCCCGCGTCGTGGATCGGGACGGGCGTCTCCTTCAGCGACGATCAGTACGCCGGGGTCGATCTCCTCAAGACCGTCAACCCCTACGCCCTCGTGGCCCGGGCGGTCTCCTACGACTTGCTCATCTTCATCATCGTTCTGCTCTTTCTGCTGGTGGCCGAAAAGCTCTGCGGCAGCTGGGTCCACCCCCTGCAGTATTTCGTCGCGGGCCTGTCGCTGGTGCTCTTCTATTCGGTCCTGCTGGCCCTCAGCGAACACATTTCGTTCAACGCGTCCTACGCCGTTTCCGCGGCGGTGGTGGCGGCGCTGGGCGGCTTCTACGCGCGGCTCATCTTCGGCAGTCTCAAAACCGCGCTGGGGATGTTCTGCGTCATGATGCTCTCCTACGGCGTGATCTTCGTCATCCTCCGGCTGGAGGACTACGCGCTGCTGGCGGGTTCCGGCGTTTTGGTGATCCTGATGGCGGTGCTGATGGGCTTCACGGGCAGACTCAACCGCCGGGCGGAATAGGCTCCGGGCCCACGGCATGAGCGGCGGGAAAAGCGTTCCCCAGTATCTGCTGGCGGGGATCGCCGCAGGGGCGGTCCTGATCGCCGCTCTTCTGCTGGCCGGTTCGTGGAACGCCCTCGTGGACAAGGTCATGTTCCCGTCGCCCCATACCGGGCGCAGGACCGGCAACCTGACGCTCCGCTCGGGCGCGGCCGAACTGGACGCCTTCTGGCTTCCCGGCCGCCCCGGCGGTCCCGTGATCCTCTACAGCCACGGCAACGGCGAGATCCTTTCGGGGATCCACGGACTGCTGTCCGAATACGCCCGCAGGGGATACGGCGTTCTGGGCTACGACTATGCGGGTTACGGCGGCTCCACGGGCAAGGCCGGCGAGGAGCAGGCCTGCCGCGACATCGACGCCGCCTACGCGTTTCTCACCCGGACGAAAAACATCCCCTCCGGGCGGATCACGCTGGTCGGCTTCTCCATCGGCTGCGGTCCCAGCTGCTACGCGGCGGAGAAGTACCCCGTGCGCGCCGTGGTCCTGCTGGCCCCCTTCGCCTCGGCACTCCAGACCGTCTTTCCCTTTCCTCTGCCCTTCGACCGCTTTCCCAACGCCCGGCGCATGAGCCGGACCCGCCGCCCCCTGCTGGTCTTCCACGGCCGCAAAGACCGCATCATCCCCTTCCGCAACGGGGAAAAAGTTTTCGACATGGCCGCCGGAAACCCCAAAAAATTCATCCCCCTCGACGACACCGGCCACAACGACCTCTTTCCCCGCCTCGGCGAGACCTTCTGGACCGAACTCGCCGCCTTCGCCCGATAAGGGTTGACGGTTCCGGGGGGAAGGGAAAACCTCTTTTCCCCGTGAAAAGAGGTTTTCCCTTCCCCCGGGCCCCCATCCTTTTCGAGAAAAGCGAGATATTTTGAGGGAGATTAGCCCTGTTCGCGTAGGTGACGGTGCGGGACAAGAACGTCTCAACGGCACACTTTGCCCACGGGACGCGAGCGGGTCGCCCGCGAGCGCGCAGACCGAATGTGAATGAACCGGCAACCGAAGGGCAGCCGGATGCGCTCAAGTATTTGAGCGCAGATGAACGTAGGTCGAGCAGTAAGCCGCGAGTGAGGTCGGGCATCGCCCGGCCGAACGCAGGCGCGCAACTTCAGAAGGGAATTACCCCGAGGTCCGCGCTCGCCGCGGGAAGGAATAAAAGGAGGGGTCCGGGGAGGGAAAACCGCGAAGCGGTTGTCTCTTCCCCGGCTGGGCGGTCCGTATTTCAAAAGGCGGCCCGCATTAAACTACCCGTATGGGGAACAGCGCGTTCGGGAAAAGCGGGATATTTTGAGGGGGAAGCACGTTTGGCCGCCCGCCGCCCGAGACCCGGGCCGGTTGACAAAGCACCGTTGCGGCAATATATTTAGGCCGTACACAGGAGATTGCCGATTATGCCCAGAAATACCGTCGTCGAATATTCCGTCCCCATGCGGGACGGAGTTAAACTTTATACGCTGATCCAGTTTCCGGGGGATCCCGGCAAAAAATACCCTCTGATAATCATCCGCAACCCCTACGCGGCGATGGAGGTCGATTTCAAGACTCTCGAGGAGGAAGACACCCACGGCTACGCCATTCTCATCCAGTTCTGCCGGGGAACGTCAAGAAGCGAAGGCGAGTGTCACGCCTACCGCAATGAACGCGCCGACGGTCTGGACCTTCTCGACTGGATCAGACGGCAGTCCTTCTACAACGGAGAACTCTTTCTCTCCGGAGGAAGCTATCTTTCGAGCGTCCACTTTTCCTACCTCGACACGGATCCGCCGGATGTGAAGGCCGCCTTCCTTGCCGTGCAGGACAGCGAGCGCTACAACATATTGTACCGCAACGGATTCTACAAATCCGGGCTTCACGGTTCGTGGGTCATGAGAATGCACAAGCGGAATCAGGACATCGAAAGGAATTACACGTTCGAGACCTTCCGCACCCTGCCTCTCGCGGGCGTGACCGAAACGATCTTCGGTGAAAAAGTTCCCTACCTCGAGGAGGAATTCCTCCACCCCGACCCCGCCGATCCCTTCTGGAGCACCCCTGACGGCGGCGCCGATTACCATGACGCCTGCAGCAAGTGCACCACGCCGATCCTCCTTGCCACCGCCTTTTACGACATCTACACGGGCGGCGTTCTGGACATGTGGAAAAAACTCTCCCCCGAACGCAAAAAGAACTGCGCCCTCGTGGTGACCCCCTTCGAGCACGCCTACGATCCCCTGCCCGAGAATATTCCGCAGGAAATGACCGAATTCCGCAAGGGACTTCTGCGCGAAGTGTGCCCCGATCTGCGGTACATCTGGTTCGACCACTTCCGGCTGGGGACGCCCCTCAAGTTCGTCCAAAAGGGCAAGACCGTCTACTTCCGGCTGTGGGAAAACGCCTGGCACAGCCGGGAAGTGCTGGAGAACGCCCCCGGGGAACTGTGTTTTTACCTGGCTCCCGGCCGCCGCCTCCTGCGGAAGAAGCCGGAGCCGGGGGAGATCGCCTACACATACAACCCCTTCGCCCCGGCCGAATTCAAGGGCGGCGTGTGCAACAATTTCGGCGGCATGCGCTTTCAGGACGAACCGAACTCGCGGTACGACATCATCTCCTTTCTCTCCGAGCCGCTGGCGGAGCCGATCGTTTGCGAGGGGGCTTTCGAACTGGAACTCCACTGCCGCTCCACGGCCAAGGACACCTGTTTCTACGTGCGGCTGGACGTGGTGCGGGACGGCAAGGCCCTCTCTTTGCGGGACGACATCGATTCCCTCTGCCGGGGCGGCAAGGCCTATACGCCCGGGGAGGAGCGGGTGCTGACCTACCGCTTTGCGCCCCACGCCTTTGCGCTTCTGCCGGGCGACCGGCTGCGGCTGGACGTCTCCTCCTCCTGCGTGCCGTACTTTCAGGTCCACACCAATTATCCGGGACTTCAGGCGCGGCAGACCCGGGCGAAAAGCTGCCGCAACACCATCCTGCTCGGGGCCTCCCGGCTCCGGCTCTTCGTCGAAGAGGGCAAAATCCGGCGGAAACGTCCGAAATAAACACGAAATGCGCTTTTTTTGACAGAGAATGCCTTGCAGGGCCGGAACAAACGGCGTATAATAAATACACATGATTCCCGGGACCGCCGGTTTTCATGGAGAAAAAGAAAAAATCAGGGTGACGGTATGCTCAAGATAACGGGTACTTTTCTGGATGAGATCAGTTACGACATCCCCTCGCACAACTGGGGGGAGAAGGAGTGGAACCGGGATTTCACGGCCATGAAGGCCATCGGCATCGACACGGTGATCATGATCCGCTGCGGTCTGCGCAACGAGATGACCTACGACTCCGAAGTCCTGCGGCGGTACGCCTCCGGCATGAAGCCCTATCGCGACCTGGTGGAGATGTTCCTCCTTCTTGCCGAGAAGCACGGGATGAAATTTTATTTCGGGACTTTCGATACCGGGCTCGAACCCGAGGACCGCGATCATGCGTGGGAGCTTGACGTCAACAAAAAGGTGGTTGAAGAGGCCTGGCGCCGCTACGGGTCAAGTCCCGCCTTCCGCGGCTGGTACTTGAGCACGGAAACGGGCGGGCACAACGGCATCGCCCAGGGCTACGCCGAACTCGGGAGGCACTGCAAGGAACTCTCCGGCGGTCTGCCCGTTCTGGTGTCGCCTTTCATCCAGAAGGCGGAGACCGGTCTTGCGGCGGGCCCCGAGGCCGACGCCGCTGCGCTGGAACTCCACCGGCAGGCGTGGAGCAGGATATTTTCCTCCATCTCCGGCGCGGTGGATCACATCGCCTTTCAGGACGGCACCGTCAGCATCCCCGATCTGCCCGGATATCTTGCGATCAACGTGGAACTGGCCAAAGAGCACCATATCGAATGCTGGACCAACTGCGAGACCTTCGACCGCGACATGCCGATCCATTTTCTGCCCATCAAGTGGGACAAGATGTACCGCAAACTGGAGGCCGCCCGCGAGGCAGGCATCGACAAGGCGATCACCTTCGAGTTCTCCCACTTCATGAGCCCCAACTCCTCCTACCACAGCGCCCATGGCCTTTTCGACCGCTACTGCGAGTATGCTGGGCTGAGAGCATAAAAGGGCTTTATCTCTTTTCTAAAGGCTCTGTTCCCCACGTGGGTAGGTAACAAAAAAAGAACGTCTCGACGGCACACTTTGCCCACGGGAGGCGAGGCGGTCGCCGCCTCTTCTCGCAGACCGAATGTGAATGGACCGGCAACCGAAGGGCAGCCGGATGCGCTCAAGTATTTGAGCGCAGATGAACGTAGGTCGAGCAGTCAGCCGCGAGTGAGGACGGGCAAAGCCCGGCTGAACGCAGGCGCGCAACCTCAGAAGGGAATTACCCCGAGATCCGAGCTTGCCGCGGGAAGGAATAAAAGGAGGGGTCCGGGGAGGGAAAACCGCGGAGCGGTTGTCTCTTCCCCGGCTGGACGGCGGGTATTCAAACGGCGCTCCGTGTCAGCGATCGAAAGAGCGGATCTCCTCGATCAGTTTCGTCATGCGGACCGCATCGGCGGCTTTGAGCGTATTTTCGCATTTGCCTTCCACGGCGTCTTTGAAATGCTCCAGTTCCAGCACGAACGCGCTTTTCTGAGCCCCGCCGACTTCCACCACGCGGTATTCATCGGTGTGCATGACGATCCGGTCGGGCCGTTCCACGCGCATATAGCCGTTTTCGCCCAGGAACGTCATGGTGAAATCCCGGTAGCAGAACGTGGTATGGTCGCAGTACATTCCCTGCAGGCCGGCCGTGATGCCTTCGTCGTAGGCCACCAGCGCCTGGAAGGAATCTTCCTTTTCCCAGTTGCGCTTGTGGCCGAGACGGGCGCACAGGACCTTTTGCGGAAACAGGCCCGTGATGAAGGAGATGAGGTCGAAATCGTGGATCGAGAGCTCATACATGGCCCCTGTGCGGGTGACCCATTCGCCGCCGGGTCTCGTATTGAACATCTGTTCCTTGGTGGTGACGATGGAGACCAGCTGTCCCACTTCCGGCAGCAGTTCCTTCGCCTTTCGGAAGATCGGCTCATAGCGCATCTTGAACCCGACGCCCAGTTGGACCTTTTTTTCTTCCGCAAGTTTCACCAGCTCTTCGCCCTGATCGACATCGGTGGTCAGCGGCTTTTCCGAAAACACGTTGAAGCCGCGGTTCAGCAGGGCTTTGACCACGGGGTAATGGGCATGGGGCGGCGTGACCACGCTGACCGCGTCCAGACCGTCCGGCAGTTTCGCCATATCCGTGAGGACCTCTGCACCGCAGATCCCGGCGAGAGCTTTGGCTTTGCTTTCATCCAGATCGACCGCGTAAGCGACTTTGACGCCCTCGATGGCGCTCCACGACCGGGCATGGGCCATGCCGATCCCCCCGCAGCCGACGATTCCGACTTCGAACATTTTCACTTTTCCTTTTTGATGAGTATGACAGATTCCCTGCCGATGTTTTTCAGTTGTCCCAGCGCCCGCCAGCCGGGAGGCAGATCGAGGCGGAGCTCCTTCACGCTGTCGTAACAGAAGAGCGCGCCGTGATCCTTGCCCATCCACAATGTCCCCATCGGGGTCTCGCGGATGAAGGGATATCCCACTTTTTCGTAAACTTCGTCGAGGGTCCGGACGAGTTTCAGCGCCTCGGTCATCTTCTTCGTCTCTCCGGGGATGCGGTCGAAACCCATAGCCGGACCGTCCACGTCGAAGCTCACGCAGATATTGTACATGGCCGCGCGGAAGAAGTTGAGGGAGAAGGAACTCTCCGGCGTGCCGCAGATGGAGGAACCGTTTGCGGCGAATTCCTGTCCCGCAAAGTTGCGGTAAAGGTTCGGACGGTACCACCAGTTGTCCTGCGTCAGGGGGTTCATGCCTTCCGCGCCGACGGGGATGCCGTTGTCCGAGAAAAACTTGACGATCTTTATCCCGCCGGAGAGTCCGGGGCGGGCGTCGGGATCGGAAAAGTTGACGTTCTGCGACGACGCGCCGAACATGTCGAGATAGATCTCTCCCAGACCGTTGGCCATGGCGCGCTTCATGAGGGCAAAGTACCATTGCCTGTAGGCTTCGTTGTTGAGATCCAGCACCGGATGGGCGTTGAAATACTGGAAAATTTTTCCGTCGCGCCGGCGGACGAACCACTCGGGATGAGTTTTGAAGATCCATGTGCCGTCGCCATGGGTGTAGTCTCCGGCTGTCCACGGGCGGGAGACGAGACCGTAACTTGCGGTCAGCCTGAGCATCTTGACCCGCTCGGGCGAATCGAGGCTCTCGACCGGACTGGGGCACCAGGGGTGACGCATGACTTTGAACCCGTTTCCCGAAGCGTACTTCATGCTCTTCCGGATCTCGTCCGGCGAGGCCGTGTTGGTGTAGATGGCTTTGGTGGTGTGGGCGAAACTTTTGATCCCGGTCTTTTCCCGGAGGTGTTTGCGCTGGAACTGGTGCAGCGCCAGATAGTCGTCGTTGCCCCGTTCCGGGCCGGGGGAGAACATATGCCAGACCGCGGGGAACTCCACCGGCGCGGGACGGAAGCCGCACTGCCGCGTCATGGTGCGGCGCATCCGGCTCCCCGCTTTGATGTCGAAGCGCACATGGGTCGGCACGGGAGAATCGACGAATTCCGTGAAAACGCCCTCATTCGAGCGGACGTAGGTGAAGGGGATGCCCCCCGTGAAGAACTGCCAGACTTCGCTGTCGTTGTCGCATTTGCCGGAGAAATCGTACTCCATATAGCCCCGGTTTTTCTGCGCGTAACAGGCCATGCGGCGCACGGTGTGATCCCCGGGGGAGAACTCTGCGACGGAGAGCACCCGCTCCAGTTTGTCCGGGGCGGCGGTGACGGCGACGGCCTCGGAGATCCCCGAAAATTTTCTTCCGTCCAGATCCAGATCGCCCGCCCGGAATCTCCACGCCATGCGGTACCCCCGCGGCGTGCTGAATTCGAGGGAGACCTCGCCGCCGCCGCATTGCCGGATGCCGTCGAAACGCCACCGGACGCCTTTGGCGGTGAATGTGCGGTCGGCTTCGATGGCTTCGCTGCTGGGATCGGTCAGCTTCGCCGCGCTCAGGGACCAGACGGGGAGGGGCGGTGTCATGCGCCTGACGAACTCCCTGCTGCAGCCGGGATAACGGATGGCGACGGAGCCGTCCTTCGCCGCGGCAAGATGCGTCCCGTTGGCGAAGGTGATCCGATCGCCTTCGATGCGCGGCTCCCGGGTCACGGGCACGAGTTCCAGCACGGGTTCGGTCACCTTGACCGTCACGGTGCCGAGGTCCTTGTGCGGGATCTCCGGCTGAGGTGAAAAGACCGCGCCCTTCGTGCTCAGCGGCGCATCAAGGGCGGCGGCGACCACCCCGATCCACAGCGCCTTTCCGTAGGCCCAGTTGTAAAGCTGCCGCGTGCCGCTCAGGCGGACCCAGTCGGCGTTCCAGAACCACGCGGCGCCTTTCCCCAGTTTTCTGCGGGCGAGAAAGACGTCGGTCCTGTTGCCGTCCTTGTCCGACATCCACGCCGGGACTTCGGCGCCGGGTCCCGGCTTCGCCTCGCGGCAGGCGGCGTTGGAACACCAGTTTTCGGGCAGGACGGAAAAGACTTTCCCCTCCGGCCGCCCCACCACAAGAGACGGATCCATCTTCTTCAGCCCTCCCGGGATCACGGGCAGCAGATCGCCGAGGGTCTGCGGCGCGTTGCGGTTGAAGAGCACGTTCCCACCGTTTTCGACGTAAGCGCGGAGCAGTGCGATGCGCTCCTGTGAGAGCATTTTACCCAGCAGTTTTGCCGGGATGGCGTTGAATACGACCAGCCGGTAACGGGAAAGATCCCGAAACGCCGGGGTGATGCCGTCCATCTTGGGCGGTTCGACGAGATCGCTGAAAAACTTTTTCGTGGAGGCTCCGCCGAAGCCGTCGAGGTAAGTCGAGTCCAGCAGCGTGACTTTGCATCCGGCTTTGACGAGAAGCGCGGCGGCCTCTTCTCCGGTCCAGGGCCGGCCGCCCGAGAGCAGGAGCACGTGGGGGCCCTTCCCTTTCGGGGCGGGCAGTTTCATCACCTTTTTCTCCGCCTCGGGGAGGAGTTCTTTTGTTTTTTCCGCCTCCCGGGGATCTTCGGGAGGAACGAAATTTTCATCGCTCGACAAAATGACCGCATCGAGCCGGGCGTAGCCCCCGGCGGAGACGGCCCGGACGGTCAGCGGGCCCGCCGCAAGTTTCACGGGCGCTCCGGCTTTGTGCCAGCAGAACACCGGTTTTGCCTTCGTCGCCCGGGGAGAATCGTCGCCGACGGTCCCGATCTCCCTGCCGTTGAAAAAGAGGGTCGTCCGGCGGTACTTTTCGCCGAAGTCGAAAGTGCGCGCCCAGACTGTGTAACGGCCCGGCTCCGGCAGAATGATTTTGCCGGAGAGGGCGCTCCCTTTTTTTACCACGCTCACCAGGGCTTTGCCGACCGCGGCAGAGGTCTTCCGGAGCGTCCAGTCGCCGTCCAGTTTTTCCGCTTCGATCCGGAAGGTCCCTCCCGCCAGAAGCGCCGGGAGGAGGGCGGCAAGAAAAAATCCCGTTCTCATTCTGCCGGAACTCCCGCAGCCGGTCACTCGAACCAGCCGTTCTCCTTGTTGCTTTTCGGATTGAAGCGGGTGTAGACCTCTTTGTTCTTCCCGACGGCTTCGGTTTCGTTTACGGCGTAATAGGAATTCTCATCCTTGGTCGAGCCCACATGGCCGTCCACGAAGGCGAAATTCATCGTTCCCGCGTGGCGGAAATCGGAGTATTCGTAGGTTTTTCCCGCTTTTTTCGCGGAGAGCCAGTAACTGCTGCGGTAGACGCCGCCGCCCTCGCTGTCGATGAAGGAGTAGTAAAAAGAGGGCATCCTCAGGGCGGTCAGACGCTTGCCGTGCCACACCTTGCTGCCGGCGTCGTAATAGCCCATGGTCATGAAACTGATGGCGTAACCGCAGGCGCGCTCGTCGTACTCGCTGGAGTTGATGCACTTCCGCCCGGTGGGGACCCGGGAGGGACAGCCGTTGACCGACTTGCCGGCCTTCCACGTCGTCTCGCTGACGCCGAAGAAGTCCCGCATGAAGCCCGCGATCGTCAGCCAGTGATAGATCCCCTTGTTCGTTGCGTTGTAGTTTTCTCTCCCCAGCAGATAGTCGTCGTAGGCGCTTGCGTAGCCGGCCACTGCCGTGCCGAATTGTTTCAGGTTGTTTTGACAGGTGCTGGTCTTGCCCCGCTCCCGGGCCTGCTGCAGAGCCGGCATGAGCATCGCCGCCAGAATGGCGATGATGGCGATGACGACGAGGAGCTCGATCAGGGTGAAATGCGTCTCTGCGGAAGCGGCTTCTTTGCGGATCCCGGTGCCCATGGTGAATATCTCCTTCATTTTGCGTTGAGGAATTTTTTGACGAACTCGAGATTGTGCTTCATGCCGATCTCCGGCTCGGGAAGGTCCTTGGGGTACCAGAACTTTTCATACTCGTCGCAGATGTACCCGGCGTACCCGGTCTTCCGCAGCGCCCGCAGGACCTCGGGCCACCTGACCGTTCCTTCTCCCATGAGGGCGGAGGTCTTTTTGAGGGGGGTGCGGCTTTCGAGGTTCCAGTCCTTGATGTGGACGTGCTTGAGGTAGGGCGCGGCGGCGCGGACGGCGGCGGCTCCCGTCTCCACGCCGGCCACCTCGACCCAGGCGTAGTCGAAGAGCATTCCCACGTTGCTCATGCCCACGTCCTGAATGACCCGGGCCGTGTCGCGGACGCTCATGGTCAGGGAGCCGATGTGGGTCTCGACGGCGATGCCGACGCCCAGCTTGCCCGCGTACTCCGCCACCTCGCGGATGCCGGAGACGGACCGCGTCCACACGTCGCTGAACCACACGCCCTGTTTTGAGAAGGGCTCCACGCCCCCGTAGGAGCGGATCAGGGGACACTCGAGGATCGAAGCGATCTTCGCCACGCGCTTGAGCTTGGCGATGGTCTCCGGCCGCTTTTCGGGGTCGACGAAATCAGCATAGTAACTGGTGAGACAGGCGAACTCCATGCCCTGTTTTTTCGCGGCGGCGAGGATCTTCCGGGCTTCGCCGTCGGTGACCTTTTCGCTGTCGATCTGGCCGTTCGCCGCGACGCGGACTTCGATGCCGTCGTAACCGATCTTTTTGAAGAGGTCGATGACTTCGTAGATGTCCCGGCCCGGGGTCCCCATGGTGTGCCCCGCGAATTTGATCCTGCCGTTCATGTTCTTATCTCCTCGTTTCGGGTTTTCAAATATGTATTGCGGATTCGCCGGGGATGAAGGTCCCTTCGATGATCCGTCCTTTGGCTTTGGTTCCGTCCTTCAGGCAGCGGGCGAGGCGGAGTGCTTCCAGCGTCATTTCCCTGATCTTCGGGTCGATGGTGGTCAGGGCCGGCTTGACGAACTCCTTGAGCAGGGAATGGTTGTCGTAAGCGGCGATGCCGATCTCCTCGGGAACGCGGATGCCGCGTCTGGCGGCGATTTCGTTGAGCTGGGCGGCGGGATAATACTGGGTCAGAAAATAGAGTGAGCGTTTGCCGTCGCGTTCCGCCAGCAGACGCATCATCTGCGCTTCGGCGGGCAGGGCGGATTCGAGTTTGTAAAAGACCGGCTCGATATCGGCGTTTTTCCGGAGTGCTTCGGCAAAACCTTCGATCCGTTCCCGTTCACAGCAAGTGGGGCGGCCGTTGTTGCAGATGATGAACTGTTCGTAATACCCGGCGGCGATGATGCGTTCCGCCAGTTCGGCGGCGGCTTCGCGGTCATTGCCTCCGGCACAGGGGAAACCCGGGACCTTGCGGTTGAGCAGAACCACGTTTTTCAGGTCGTCGCGGCTGCGGACCAGAAACCGGTTGTCCTGGTCGGAAGTGCCGATCACCAGCACGGCGTCGAATTTGGCGCAGCGGGGACTTTTCAGGATCCTGGCCAGATCGTCGATCTCATAGAGCTCATAAACGGTTTTCAGCAGATATTCGTCGGCGTAATCCTTCATGACGGCATTGACCTGGGCCATGAAATCGGAAAACTGCGCATACAGCCACGGCGTCAGCACCATCAGGGAAAGCGGCAGATTCTTTTTTTCTGCGAGCGCGACAGCCACCAGATCGGGCCGGTAATCAAGTTCCCTGCTGACTCTCAGCACTTTGTCGATGGTCCGCGCCGAGAGTCCCAGCGACGATTTCTTGTTATTCAACACATAGGAAACCGTAGCCTTGGAAACGCCGCATTTTTTGGCTATGATTTCGATCGTTGCTTTCATGTTTCCTGTCCGAAAAATCAAGTATTATTTTGTTCACGTGAAACGGATCATGACGATAAATATAGCCGTCTTTTTTGATTTGTCAAGTCCCCTTTGCGAAAAAAGCTCTGTTCCTCACGTGGGTAGGTAACGGTTCCAAAATATATCGCTTTTTTTGAAAGGCTCTGTTCCCCGCATAGGTAGGTAACGGACTGAAAAATACAGCGCTTTTTTTGAAAAGGGATGGGGGCCCGGGGGAGGGGAAAAACTTTTTTTCACGTGAAAAAAAGT
>Ga0310696_10004048_pt1 | contig 18087 bp, 12 predicted proteins | sample AusTroGonzalo_MG_4_FD_203885 | JGI IMG/M metagenome (GOLD analysis project Ga0310696, IMG submission 203885) | Bovine rumen microbial communities from tropical cattle in Woodstock, Queensland, Australia - Gonzalo_02 (v2) (version 2) | ecosystem: Host-associated > Mammals > Digestive system >...
ACTTGTCGTCGATCATCTCGCGGATGACCTCGGTCGGGATCTCCTCGATCTTCTGGACCTCGTGCGAGGTGCGGAAGCCGTCGAAGAAGTGGAGGAACGGAACCTTCGACTCGAGCGTCGCGGCGTGGGCGACCATCGCCATGTCGTGCGACTCCTGAACCGAGTTCGAGCAAAGCATCGCAAAGCCGGTCTGGCGGCAAGCCATCACGTCGCCCTGGTCGCCGAAGATGCAGAGCGAGTTCGACGCGAGCGAGCGCGCCGAGACGTGGAACACGGTCGGGGCGAGCTCGCCCGCGATCTTGTACATGTTCGGAATCATCAGCAGCAAGCCCTGCGACGCGGTGAACGTCGTCGTGAGCGAGCCAGTCGTGAGCGAGCCGTGCACTGCGCCGGCGGCGCCGCCTTCAGACTCCATCTCAACGATGGACGGGATGGAGCCCCAGATGTTAGTCTTGCACATCGAGGCGAGTTCATCGCACGTCTCCGCCATCGGCGAGGACGGTGTGATCGGGTAGATCGCGGCCACTTCGGAGCACGCGAACGCTATCTGGGCTGCGGCTGTGTTGCCGTCAACCATGATCTTCTTAGCCATAGTTTTTGTTTTTCCTGTTGTTGTTGAAAGCTGTTCTGAAACATTGTGGTGTATTATACCCTCTTTTCGTCCCAGATTCAAGCAGTTAGCCTCGGCTAAATGCAATTTGCAATTCTTATCGCCTAGTAAAGCTTCTTGCCGTAGATGAGAATCTTGCTGAGGTGGAAGACCTCGTCCTTGTCGCCCGGGACGCGCTGAACGCGGACGTATCGCGCACGCGGCGCAGACTTGGCGAGATTGATGCGGAACGTATCCTGCGCTTCGCGTTCGGTGTGGAAGGTCCACCAGTTGTCTCCGTCGTCCGAAGCCTGTATCTCCAACGGAAGCTGCCGCTGGCGATTGTGGACAGAGCCCCTGTTTTCTATCACGATGCCGCAAACCTGGACAGGACCGGGCAGCATAACTACCGCCCACGGCGCGGATTCCTTCGACGTATGGAAGCCGTTCTCGCCGCACGGAGTCGCATCGATGCATCTTGCGTAGTTCTTCGGGACATCCCACGAACTCGTCGAAGACGTCTTGAGAAGTCCTTCGGCGGAAACGAGCTGTCCGCCGAAATCAGACAAGGGATACGGCTTGCCGCCGTCCTTGCACGGCTCCAGCCTGTCCTGCAGCGAAGCCATCTGGCGAAACGCCTCCATATTGCCGGACTTGGACGCGCTCAGCATGAGCGGATTGAAGTCGAGCGTCTTTCCTTCCCCCGCCTTCGCCTTCTCCGCGACGACCTCGTCCAACGTCTTCAAGTATTTCGCGAAAAGGGTCTTGTCGCCCATCATCACGTCGCCTCCCCAGCCCAGAGACTGAGAGAAGTAGTCCTTTGTGCCATACTGCGCGAGCAGCATCGCCTTGAGAACAGCGGGGACGAGTTCCGCGTCGCCTTCAAGCGGCTTGGCCCATTCGGTCAGCATTTCCTTGAAGTCGGCCTCCTCCTGTATGTTCTCGTCGCTCTGCCTCAAAAGCGGCGCAAACGCCACAAGGTCGTCCGCAAGAGCCTTCTTCCCCTTCGTCTTGAAGAGCCGCGCATAGTATGGCGTTAGGAAATCCCAAAGCGGCTGGCGGCCTGTCTTCATCCCCCGTGCGCATCCGCGCACCCAGATGCGCATGGTGTCGAGAGACGCATCTGTGCGCCCCACCCAGTCTCCGTACGCATTCCACGCTCCATAGTGAGTGGGCCACGAGCGGCATGCGGCGCGGTAGAGCGCTTCAACATCGACAGGCTTCGCACGGTTTTTCTCGGCGAGGATCGCCAGCTCTATGAAACGATCGGCGTCGAGGCGCTTCTCGCGATCGCCGGCAAATGTTTTTTCGATGGCTACCGAATACTGCCACGGATGCTTGTTCCAGAAGCACATGTGCATTTGGGAATGACCCGTAACGCTATAGTTCACCTCCCAGCGCCCATCCGCAAGACGACGCGAGTAGGCGCAGTGCCCCGGCTGTCCGACAGTCGTCGAGGGAAGTCCATGCGCATTGGATGTTGCGCTGCCAAACTTGGAAAGCTCACCGCACACGCCGCCGACGATCTGCGAATATTTCCTCTTCGGCCATTCACCGGCGATTTCCCACGGCTTGTAGTAGAGCGGCCCGTGCACGGAGTCTCCAAAGCAATTGGAAAGGCGGTAGTTTATCATCCAGCACGTGCCGCCATATTCGCGCATTGGCAGGTTGACGAACTTGTCGAGATGCCGCTGCTGTGCGGCCATATTGTCCGAACCTGCCGTCCGATGCCCCTGGTGCACCGCGAACCGCCACAGCCAGACCGGCTGCGAATACGCGCTTTTGTGGAGACGCCCCGCCATCGCAGTCGCACGATACGCGTCCAGGACGTCCGCAAGCCACGCTTCGTCTTTTTCGGGATACACGAGCGCAAGCGCGGTCATGAACCTGCGGCCTTCGTTGTCCTCAAATGCGCCGTCCGCGAACGGGACCCACTTGCCGTCGTCCTGGAAAATCAGAGATTCCAGCGCGAGCGCGGCGGCCGCGCCGTCGCCCGGACCGCTGCCGTCCTGCGAATTGGCGTCGCTGCTGCTGGACGGGAACGTTCCGCTCCAGGCGAAGTCCTCAAGCCACGCACGGTCGTTCATGAACGCCTTGATGAAACGCCCCGATCCGGGACGCGCAACGAGTTCGTTCCAGCCTCTCTGCCCGATGAGCCGCAGCACGGCATGGCGTGCGATGGCGAGCTTCTGCTGGTCGGAGAACTTCGCTCCAGGCTTTATGCTGCGAATCGCACTCTCCGCACGGTCAAGCGCGAACGAGGGCCTCGCGCCGCCACTGCCGGGAGATGGACGAGGATGCGCCTCCGCACGCTTCAAGCCCTTAGACTCAATCTTCTCGCCATCCATCATCAACCGACCCATCGCGTACTGCCCCCACAACGTGTCGCGCCCCATCTCGAACGCCTCCTTGAGCAAGGCCTTGCTTGCTGGTTTCAGCGGCACGTCCGAGCCATCGGTAGTCGCTGCGTATTCCATGACCTTTACGCACTGGCGCTGGTTGACGGAGAAATGATCCTGCGGAACGCGGCGGATGCTGTCGAGAAGAGCCCTGGAGCCGTCGCGCCTCTGGGCGGTAACAGTCTCGACCATCGCCACGGTTTTGACGTCGTCCATTTCAAAGTGCTTCATCCATCCAAGGGAATCCTTGGTGTCGAGGATTGCTAGAGCCTCCCACTCGTGCGACCATGCGCACTTGCCATTCGTCAGTTCGTCCCGATGGAATGGCCCTGCCATTGGAAACAAGAGATCGAACGCCTCTCCATAGAGGTCCGCCGCCTTTGTCCCTTTTGCGGACGCCGCCTTCTTGAAGAGCGCCTCGGCGCGGTCTTTTCTGTCGGCGTACCTGGCAATCACCTTCGCGAGCTTATCGGCTGTCACGTCACCCGGCACGTTCTCTATCTGAGCAAAAAAGCGAATCTTCTTTCCTGACGCGTAGCACGTTATCGCGGGGAACCTCTTTGTACGCACGAGAATGTCGGAAACGGCGGAGTTCGCCGTCTTCACCACCTCGGTCGGAGTCTCCATCTCGTCATACGTGGCAAGAATGTACTTGTTCCCCACGGCGCGGCGGAAGTCCGACCCCTCGAAAACCTTGCGAAGCCGCTCGCCGCTCACGCACCAGTCGCTGCCTGTCTGGAGGACGAGCACGCCCTTCCCGGAACGCACCGCCTGCGACTCAACGCTAGAAACAGCCATCAACGCCGGCGCAGCAAAGACCAGCACTGCGAAAAGAAGGATTGCCGTTGCGTTTTTCATTTCCAGCCGCCTATCTACTCAAGCATAATGGAGCGGAAGCGTTCGATCTCTTCCTGAGTGATGCCGCAGTCAATGAGATAGAGCTCTGCGCGACGCTTCAGCGAATCGCCTTCACTACCGTACTTGGAGAAGCCGTCATTAAAATGAGACTCTCGGCACCAGTAGTTTGGATCGGGATTTTCGTCTGGGATTCTAGGATAAAACGTAGATTCCCAATCTGTCTCGATATCGTGACGGTCAACGCCAAGAACCGCCAGCATGGTATAGGCAAGCGACCCGGTGCGATCCGCCCCGCCGATGCAATGGAAGTAGATCGGATAGTTCGTCGGATTGCAGAACACACGGAAGTTCTCCGCCATCACATTCTTGGCACTGCCGTAAAATATGCCCTTGTAGCACGCAGATGAATGCTGTATGAACGAGATGCCGGGCCCCAGCGGCGATTCTGTCATGTCGGCAGTCTCGCCGTGTCCGCGAAGATCGAGATCCGTGCGAATCCCAAGCGTCTTGGTCAGATATTTCACATCTTCCACCGTAAGCCTGTTGCGCCCCTGTCGATCGCCCATGACACTGTTGCTGTTCAACCCCTGCCCGCGAAACGCCATCCCCTGTCGCACGCGGCGACCATCCAACGTGCGCCAGCCTCCAAAGTCACGCATGTTGGCTACATTCCCTTCGATCTCGATCCACCTTGGTCCGCGATCCTCGGTGCGGAAAGAGGCAATCTCCGAAACAGAGACGCGCTTGCTTTCCTTGCAGCCGTGGTTGAACTTGCAGCTGAAGCCGCACCGTCCGCGCGACGTAACGCGCCAGTAGTAGTCTCTTGCAATCTCGAGGTTGGCCAGGGGCACGGTGAAGGACTGCTCGGCATTGCTTGCGGCATCGCCCGTTTCACGCCCAGTGGCTGCGTCCACCTTTTTGGCACGAATGTACCAGACTCTTGCGTCCGAAAGATCAGGCTTCTTTCCTATTTCAACCTTCCAAGGCCCAGTCTCCCCTTCGGTGATTTTCCACTTCAGCACAAGCGGCCTTGCCTTGCGCCAGAACTTGTCGTGACGGATTACCTTGCCATTCTTCTTGTCCTCTTGGAAAAGCGCTATGCGCTCCTCGAGCGTAGGCAGGGACATCACCTTCTTCTGTGCGTCTGGGACAAGCGGAACTTCGGCACCTCCAACTGGAGACAGCGGAACCAGCGCGGCGTTTATTACAGTTGCGGCAGAACAAGCCGCAATCAAGACAATGACGGATTGATTTATTTTCATGTCGTACAGTATATCATAAATTTCGAAATCACACCGCAATTCTTGCCGTCACAGACGATTTTATGGTATCATACTCTCTCAAGGAGGATTTTGCATGAAAACAGAATTGTTTACTTTAGCGGCGATTTCATTAAATCTTGCGGCCGTGGCAAATGTCGGCCCTAGCGGAAACGAATGGAAGGAGCCGGAAAATCTTTCGTTCGGACGCGAGGAGCGCCGCGCGGCGTTCTCGAGCTTCGACACGCTTGAAAGCGCGCTCAAGATTCTGCCCGAGTTCTCCGAGCGCACTATCTCGCTCGACTCCGACACTGCATGGAAGTTCAAGTGGTCGCCCGATCCCGCGTCTCGTCCAGTAGGCTTCGAGAAGCCGAGCTACGACGTCTCGGTATGGGACATAATCAAGGTGCCGTGCTCGTGGCAGGCCTACGGTGCGAACGGGAAAGGCGGCTGGGGAACGCCCATCTACACGAACCAGACTTATCCCTTCAAGCGCGACCAGCCGGACGTTATGGGCGAGCCGCCGAAGGACTGGACCGCCTACTCCGCGCGCAACCCAGTCGGCTCCTATCGCCGCGACTTCGAAGTTCCCGAGAAATGGAACGGACAAGAAATCTTCCTCAAGTTCGACGCGGTCGATTCGTTCTTCTACCTCTGGGTCAACGGAGAGTATGTCGGCTTCTCGAAGGACTCGCGAAATCCTGCCGAGTTCAATGTCACGAAGTTCGTGAAACCCGGCAAGAACGTTGTCGCGCTCGAAGTCTATCGCTACTCCGACGGCTCGTATCTCGAAGACCAGGACATGTTCCGCCTCTCCGGCATCGCCCGCTCGACCTGGCTTCTCGCGCGCACGAAGACACGCATCCGAGATTTCACCGTCACGCCGCGGCCGGTTGACAAGAACAACTTGAATGGAGACTGGGCGTTGGACGTAACAGAGGAGATTGTCGGATGGCCGCCATATGAGGGCAACAACTCTTTCTTCAGGCTTGAGTTCCTGTTGTATGACATGTCGGGCAAGCAGGTGTTCTTCAAGTACACGAAGGACGGGACGAAGTATAAACACGAAACAAAACATTCTACAGTCAATCGAACGCTAATAGTACCATCCCCGAAACTTTGGAGTGCCGAGGAACCCAACTGCTACAAGCTGGTGCTGAGTGTTGGGAATGCGCTACATCCGACAGACGAAGCGCAACTTCCAAAACCCGACTACTTAAAACTCGAAATCTGTGAATATGTATCCTGCCTTGTCGGTTTCCGCACTTCCGAAATCCGCGACGGACGCTACTACTTCAACAACGAGAAGATCAAGCTTCGCGGCGTGAACAGGCACGAGACCGATCCGATGTACGGGCACTACGTGCCGCGCGAGAGGCAGCTTGAGGATATTCGTCTCATGAAGGAGGCGAACGTCAACCACATCCGCAACTCGCACTACCCACAGGACGACTACTTCTACTACCTCTGCGACATCTACGGCATCTACGTGATGGACGAGGCAAACGTCGAATCCCACGGCTACTACTACGGCGAAGCGTCGCTCTCGCACCGCAAGGAATGGGAAAAGGCAACGGTCGCGCGCAACATCGACATGGTCAGGCGCAACCGCAACCATCCGTGCGTCACGATGTGGTCGCTCGGCAACGAGGCGGGTCCGGGTGAGAACTTTGCGGCGGCTGCGGCGGCGATCCGCAAGATCGACACCTCGCGCCCCTTGCAGTACGAGCGCGACAACTCCGTAGTCGATATGGACTCCAACCAGTATCCGGGCGTAGACTGGGTTCAGTGGAAGGCGAGCGACCACAAGGCGAAGAAGCCGTTTTACATTTCCGAATACGCACACAACATGTGCAATGCGATGGGGAACTTGAAGGACTATCAGGACGCAATCGAGTCGTCTGACGTAATCCTCGGCGCGGCAATCTGGGATTGGGTTGACCAGGGACTTTATAAGAAAGGGAACAGGGAATCCTCCTCCGCCAAGGCTACGGAGGACAAGCGGGGAACGGGGAACGGGCTAATCCTCGCCTACGGCGGAGATTTCGGCGACAAGCCTAACGACGGACAGTTCGTGATGAACGGCGTGATTCTCTCCGACCGCCGTCCTGAGCCCGGCTACTACGAGGTCAAGCACGTCTTCCAGCCGTTTGACATCAAGTTCTCCGAAGACGGAACTAAGGTTACGGTCAAGAACCTCAACTATTTCCGAAAGGCGGAGGGCTGCTCGCTCAAGATTACGGTGCTGGGCTCGGAAAAGCCTACGCGGACGGTGCACAACCTGTCAATCGCCCCGCGCGACAGCGTCACGTTCGATGTAAAGAACATCAAGACAGGGTCTGCATGCGTGCGTTGCGAAATCATACTTGACGAAAACGACGGCCTTCTCGCGAAGGGACACGTCATCGCCGACGAGCAATTCGACTTCAAGCGAATCTACGAAGCTGCAAACAGGTGTGTAGTAGAGGCCAAGGGGAACGTCGAGGATGTCTCCGACGCATCAACGCTCTGCTTCACGGCCGAAAGAACGTCGGTGCGCTTCGACCGCGCTTCCGGCGCGCTTTGCTCGTACAAACAGGATGGAACCGAACTGCTTCTCGCGCCAATGACGGTTGACGCCTTCCGCGCGCCAAGCTCCAACGAGGTTGGCCTGGGGGAAAGATGGGCGATGGCTGGCCTGCGGGAACTCGTGCAGAAGGCCGTTTCGATATCACCTGTCGGGACTGGCGCGGACGGCTCAAAGTCGTTCACGGTCGTCGCGGATGTGCGCGGAAAGCGCAAGGAGCGCCTTGTCGGCTTTGGCGGAAGGACTGGCGCACAGTGCGAGATCATCCCTGCTGGAGATGTTCTGCAAAGCGACCCGCACTTCTCGGTCGTGCAGAAGTGGACCATCTTCGGCAACGGGAACGTAACATGCCAGTCCGAGATACGTCCGCGCGGACGCGTCATGGAGCTTGCTCGCGTCGGCTACCGCCTGACGCTGGACAAAAGCCTCGACAGGGCGAGCTGGTTCGGCGCGGGGCCGTTCGAAAGCTATCCAGACAGAAAGAGCGGAACGTTCACAGGATGGTGGAGCACCGGCATTGCGGGGATGGCCGAACCCTATGCGAAGCCACAGGACACCGGCATGAGGTGCAACACCGCATGGACCGCGGTGACAGGCGGCGGAAGGATGTTTTTGGTAATGTCCCTCGGAGAGCCCTTCTCGTTCTCGACGATACCATATTCGCCCACCGAGCTCACGCTTGCGATGCATCCGGAAGAGCTGCCCGCGGCGTCCAAGACGGAACTTGGGATATTCGCCGCGGTACGAGGCCTTGGCGGGGCATCGTGCGGACCAGGCCCGATGGGCAAGGACATCGTGAGAAACAACAAGACATTCATCCTAGATTTCATGATCGGAAAGCCAAACAGCTTCGACCACCTGCCGTACATGCCGCATCCCGAACTTCCTCCAGACGTTCGGACCGGTGACGACATATTGCCTACCGTCGTCGAATGCTCTTCCGCAGAACCAGGCGAGGGCGACGCGGAACATCTAGTGGACGGAGACATCTCGACGATCTGGCATTCGCAGTACGGCGTTACGCTCACGAAGTATCCGCACTCCGTAACGGTCGATCTTTGCCGCTCGACGGACGCGAAAGGCGTTTCCATATGGCAGAGGCCGAACGGGCAGAACGGAAACGTGAAAGACTTCAAGTTCGAAGTCTCCGCGGACGGCAAGTCCTGGCGCGAAGTCGTCGCATCGCAACTTAAGCCAGGCGCGGGCGAGCAGAAGTTCTCGTTTTCGGCGGGGTCTGTCCCCATGCGCTACTGGCGCTTTACGGGACTAAACGAGCACAACGGGCGCGACTTCGCCTCGTTGGCCGAGATCACGATCTACTGATCTCGACTATGCCACGTCCACCATCGCGGCGGCTGCGGAGAAGCCTGCTCCAAAGCCCGCGATGAGTGCGCGTCTCGGGCTTGCCGCGCTTCCTGCCGCAGACTCGCGGCTCTTCGCCAGCGTGAGCGGAATGGAGCAGGAGCCTGGATTCCTCAGCGCGGGATCAAGTGCGAGAAGACGATCTTCAAGTCCAAGAGCCTTTGCAAGCTGCCGCACCATGTACGCGTTCGCCTGATGCGGAACGAACAGGTCGGGACTTCCCTCTCCGGACGCGTCGATGAAATCGCGAAGAAGCGACCGCACTTGCGTTGCAACGAAAGTGAAGACCTTCATGCCGTCCATCCGAACTGGTCCAGCCTCCGCGCACGAAAGCGCCTCGTCCGCCTTTGAAAGGAAAACAAAAGGGCTTTCCCCTTCTCCGCCGCACGACACGATCGAACACGTCGCGGCGTCAGAAAATATTCCGCCGGTGGCATGGTCTGAAGAATCAACCAGCCGCGTCTGCACGTCACCGTCGATGACAAGGACCTTGCCTCCGATGTCGGACGAAAGCTTTGCCGCAAGATAAACGGCGTAAGGATACGCACTGCACGCCATCTGAATGTCCAAAGCCGGCGTCTCAGCAGGAAGACCAAGTTCCGCCGCTGCCCTGACAGCAAGCGGCGGGAATCTTTCGTCGTTCGAAAAAGTCGCGGCAACGACCGCGCCGACGTCGCGCGCCTCGGGAATCCGCCCGAGCGCCTCGCGCACGAGGGGGAAAAGCGGCGTCGCGCCATCGCCTAGCGCGTATGAGATTTTCTCAATTCGTACTCTCGGAAGTCTAACCATCAGATCACGATATTCGCTATGTCGGGAATCTTGTGCTCCATCCAGTTGCGGCAGACGGAAAGTATCTCGTCGGCCGTAGCGTCCTCAACCGCCGCCTCGACCGTCTTCAGATAATCGTCGAGATCGGCTCGAGTCAGCTTGGAGAAAAGCTTTGACATTACCGGGATGTACGTTGCGGACATCGAAAGCTCGTCAATTCCCATCGCCGCCCAGAGAACTCCCACGATCGGATCCGACGCCGACTCTCCGCAGACTGCGACTTTTATGCCGCGCTCCTTCGCGACGGCTACGGCGTGGCGCATGAGCCAAATGACCGCTGGATTTGTCGGCTGGTAAAGATGGGATACGGAATCGTTGCCTCTATCCGCAGCCATTGTATATTGCACGAGATCGTTCGTGCCTATGGAAAAGAAATCTACATGCTTTGCGAGGGCCGCTGCGTTGATCGCGGCAGACGGAACCTCTATCATCGCGCCGACCTCCATGTCATGGTCGTAGGCGATGCCTTCCGCGTCCAGCGCCTTGCGCACTTCGTCAAGAATAGACTCCGACGCACGCAGCTCGTCGAGGCACGAAATCATCGGATAGAGAAGCCTCACCTTTCCGAACGCGGAGGCGCGGAGAACGGCCCGCAGCTGGGTTTTGAAAACCTCGCGGTTGGAAAGCAGGTAGCGAATAGACCTGTTGCCGAGGAACGGATTCGCCTCGCGGCGCCGCCGTCCGTCAGACGACATCGAGATTCCGCGAACCAGCTTGTCGCCGCCGATGTCCAGGACGCGGATTGTGACCTGCCCGCCCTTGGAGAGGGTCGAAGCGAACTCTGCGACGGAGCGATACGCCTCGAACTGCTTTTCCTCGGATGGTTCGCGCTCGTCGTTAAGCCAGAGATATTCGCTTCTGTAGAGACCGACGCCTCGCGCACCAGAGTCCTTCACGCCGTCGAACGGCGCACCGGGATGCAAATTGGCGTAGAGAAGGACCTCTCCTCCGTCATGAAGCGTGCCGGCCGGAGCGCCTGTCAGAGCCTCTTCCGAAATCTCCTTCTGCCGTTCTACGAGATCGCGGAACTCGCGTATCGCGGCGGCGTTTGGAGAAACGGTGACGGTTCCCGCCGTTCCGTCAAGAAGCACGGTGTCTCCGGGCGAGACGAGCGAGGTTATGTCGCCAAGACCCGTCACCGCGGGTATGCCCATCGAACGTGCGAGAAGCGCGACGTGGCTTGTCGCCGAGCCTCCGTTCGTCGCGAAGCCGAGAACGAGGTCGCGAGGCAGCTGGACCGTCTCGGAAGGCGTGAGGTCGTCCGCCACTATCACGGACGGACGCGAAAGACCGAACGCCGGATTCGCCGCGACTCCGAGAAGTTTCTTGATAAGCCTGCGCTCTACGTCGTCCAGATCGCGGACGCGCTCGCGGAAGTACGGGTCGGTCATGCGCTCGAACATCGTCCTGGCCCGCGCGGCCGTGCGGCGGACTGCCGCCTCGGCGTTGATGCGACCTTCTAGGACGTGCTTCTCGGCCTCTCCGATGAGAACGGGATCCTCGAGAAGCATCATGTGGCACTCGAATATCCGTATGTCCGCACGCCCCGTGCGTTCCCGCAGTGTCGCGATCATCTCCTCAAGGTCTTGTCGCGCCTCCAGCTTGGCTCGGCGCAGACGCATGACCTCGTCGACCTCCGCGCCCGGAACCAATGCGTATTCCGGGATGGGGAAGTCGCCCCCTCCGCAGTACAAGAACACCGGCCCGACCGCGAAACCGCGGGCGGTCGAAAGACCGGAGACTGTCCGCATCGGGCAGCTACTGCTCATCGGGGATGTCGAACTTGCGACCCACCAGGGCCTCCAGCTCGTCCAGAGCCTCCTTTGCCTGCGGACCTTCCGCCGTCACCTTTAGAACGGCGCCGCATACGGCTTCGAGCGTCATAAGCGCCATGATGGACTTGCCAGACACGACGTTTCCGTCCTTCTCGACGTTGATCTCAGCGTCGTAGCGGCTGGCCATCTTCGCAAAGAGACCTGCGGGCCTTACGTGCATACCATATCTGTTCAGGAGCTTCATCTCCCTCATAAGTTTCTCAGCCATGCACACCTCCTTTCCTTCTGTCTTTTTCAGTTTCCTTCACCTTCGCACGGTGGCGAAGGCGTTCCGATAATTCCATTACAGGATCGCGTCCCGACAATATCAGCTTCTGCTGCATCGCCGCCGTCTCGACCAGGTTCACGAGGTCACGTCCCTCGGACACGGGGATGATGACGTTCGGAACGGGCACGCCGAGTATGGTCTTGGTACGGCGCGTCTGCCCCGTGCGGTCGATCTCGCCCTTTACGTCGCACAGGCGCTTGAACGAGATGATCAGCTGAAGCCGCTTCTCGCCTCGCACCGCCGCCACGCCGAAGAGGCTCGGTATATGCATGATGCCGATGCCGCGTATCTCCATGTAGCCAGCCGTAGAATCCGATGCGGAACCATACAGCAGGTTGTTGCCTGCGTCCTTGCGCAAGCACGTGAGATCGTCGGCTATCAAGGCATATCCGCGCTTAACGAGTCCAAGCGCGGTCTCGGACTTTCCAAGCCCGGGATCGCCTTCGAACAGCACTCCGAGTCCGCAAACCTCGACCATCGTTCCGTATATTGACGTCGATGGCGCGGCGAGCTTCTCCAAGACGATTGCGCTCTGCCCCGCGAACACGCGGGTCTTCAGCGGAGATGCCAGCACGACACCGCCGCTCTTCTCAATGAGCGCCATTTCACCCTGCCCAGGATGCTGCCCGTTCGTATAGACGAAGCAGAATGCGTTCAACGCGACGATCGCGCGTATCCGATCGAGGCGCGTATTCGCGTCAAGGGATTTCAAGTACGCCATTTCGCCCTTGCCGATCAGCTGAAGCCGCCCGGCGGCGAAATGGTCGTAGAATCCCGTCAGCGCAAGGCCCGGCCTGTTGACAATCGGCTCCTCGATCTCGCGGCCGAGGTTGTCCGCCCCGGCGACGACCGAAAGGGAGAGCGTCTCCCTTCCGGCTTCGAGGAAGTCGGCGACTGTGACGGGATGCCCCGTCTCGTTCGCTTTGCTAGGCAGGGCCTTCACGACGTTCAGTTCTTCACTGAAGCGGCGCGCTGCTTGCGGACCGCACCCTTGCGCGCCTTGACGCGCATCCTGAGAAGCTGGCGCTCGGCCCTGGCCGCGGCGGCGTCGATCACGCTCTTCGCGGACTCAGAGAACTCCTTCGCGCCGACAGCGGTTTCGCCGAGGCGGTTTGCCACGACTTCGGCCATGTACATGTGCTTCTTGACGTCGACATCGATCACGAGCTGCGCCTTCGTGACCTTCGGGAACTTAGCGGCAAGCTGGTTCATCCTCTTCTCCGCATATTCGCGAAGCGATTCGATGCGCACGTCGCTGTGCCTCATTGTTACTTCTATGCTCATCTGGTTTTCTCCTTTCCTTGTTTGGTTCACATCCTGAAATTCTCGCCGAGGTACTTCTCGCGCACCTCTGGATCGGCGACGAGCTCGTCGCTCGTGCCCTCCTTTAGAAGACGTCCGTCGTACACGAGGTATGCCCTGTTCACGACGGACAGCGTCTCTCGCACGTTGTGGTCGGTTATGATTATGCCCAACCCTCCCGCGGCAAGGCGCCTGACAATGTCCTGTATTTCGCTCACGCTTAGTGGATCTACCCCCGCAAACGGCTCGTCGAGCATGAGTATCGCAGGATTGCGCACGAGGGCGCGGGCTATCTCTAGCTTGCGCCGCTCTCCTCCGGAAAGCGTGTAAGCCGGCTGCTTCGCGACCTTCATGAGATCGAACGGTTCGAGAAGCGACTCAGCGCGCGCGATTCTGTCCTTGCGACTCATCGGCAGCGTCTCGAGTATCGCCATTACGTTGTTCCACACGGACAGCTTGCGGAACACGCTCGCTTCCTGCGCGAGATAGCCCAGCCCCTTGCGGGCGCGCTTGTAAACAGGAAGCGACGTTATGTCCTCGCCCCTGAACACCACCCTTCCCGACTCCGGCTTCACAAGGCCGACGATCATGTAGAATGTCGTCGTCTTTCCGGCTCCGTTCGGGCCAAGAATGCCGACAATCTCCCCGCACGAGCACGCGACGTTCATGCCAGAGACCACGGTTCTATCGCCATAGACCTTGACGAGCCCCGTCGCCTCCAGATCGGGACGCGTCGCGGACGAACGCTCCGCGGCCATCGCATTCATTGCATCCATTACAAGATCGCTCATAGGCTCACCGCCTTCCCCTTCTCCCTGCCGATCTTCACCTCGGCACCCGAAACCTCTACCTGTTCCGCGTCAAGCCAGAACTTTATCCTGCGCCCGGTAACTTCGTCCGTTTCCGAATTGGACAGCCTCGCAAGCGCGCCGTTGTCGCCGCCATACATCTCGACCTCTCCCTCGCGACGGCGGAATATGACCGAATCGCAGCTTCCCGTACGAGTCTCGTTCGTCACCGCGACTCCACCAGTCGCCACAACGCGGTCAAACTCGTTGGAACCCTTGAAGAAAACGTAAACCTTGTCGGCGCACATTTTATAAGCATCGCCATAATCGACCGTGACGCTGCCCTCGAAAAGCGCAACGCCTTCGTTGCGGTCGAAATCAGCCCGCACCGAAGTTATCCTCGCCCACTTCGCCTTGGCAGCGGCGGCGGCGAGCCCTCCGACGGACTCCTCGCCACGCGCGGCGACTGCGACAGCGCCTGCCGCCGCATCGTCCACAGGCCCACGCAACAGCAGGACCGCGAGCATCACGACCGCCGCCGTCACAACCCACCTCCGAACTTTAGGTCTTTCGAATATATAGACGATCCGGAAAACGACATCACATAGTCTTCCATCGACGAGAAATAAACGCCGTGCCCGGTGAACACCGTCCCGCCATGCGTCATGGTGAGCGTTCCGTCCGCCCAACCGCTTTTCGTGTTGCGGTCGAACACGCAGCTGTCAGCCTCTATGCGCGACATCTCCGCGCCGTCGGGACCTGTCTTCCTGATAACGACGCCCTCCGCCCAGACGAGGTTTTTATTTTTGTCGTTCCTGTCCAGAAACAGCTGCGCCTTCTTGGCCTCTATCGAAAGCTTCACCGATCCATCCTGGTTCACCTCGACCGGAACGACTACGCCCTCCGCAGGCTCCGTCGCCTGCGCCGCGCAGTTTGTGTAGGCGATCTGAAGTCTCTCGGCCTCGCGAGTGAGCATCTCGCGACGACCAGACCATTCGGCGGACACAAACGCCAGGAGCGCTGCAAGAAGCACGTTCATCCAGCGCCTCCTTCCAGCATGATGGCGCGAAACGCCGCGATCTCGTCGTCCGACACGCCGCATCCCTTCGCGAAATCCTCACAGCATTCCGCCATGTCGCGGCCGCCGGAGGAACGCAAATAGCCCACGAGAGATTCAAGCTTGTTAACAATCGCGGAAGTGTTGCCCACCGCACGCCCGCTCGCCTCCCAGTCGCGGCGAAGATCCGCTTCGCTTACGCCCAAGAGCCCGTTCAAGATAAACGCAAGCGTGCCAGTCCTGTCAATGCCGTCCGCACAGTGGAAAATGACAGGATAGTTCTTCTCGTCCAGAAAGCGGCGGAATATCTTGATGAACGGTTCGCGTCCGCGCACAATGTCGTCGATGTCCGCGCCGGACGGAAACGGAATCTTCACGAAGGCAACGTTTGGTCCAAGCAATGAAGAGCCCATGAACACGGTTTCATCGCGTGGCCTTAAATCGATCTCCGTCTTTATCCCAAACTCGCCTCGCATGTATTCGAGCGCGGCATCAGTCACGTTAGTGACGCCCGGCTGGAAGATCGGCGCGAAAGTGGATCCGCCCTTGCGGACAGAACTCGCGCGGAGTCCCGCCGAGCGGAAAACCATTCCCTGCTTGACGCGGCGACCGCCAAGCCCGGTCCACCCGCCAAGATCGCGCATGTTGCCGAGGCCTTCCACGCGAAGAAGCCTCGGCGGCTCCCCTTCCGCAGTGAATGACGCCGCCGCGCTTGAACCGCCTTCTTCCGGCACGACGCCCCAGGCGTACCGCCGGCCAAGCTCCAGGTTCGTTATGTACGCCTCCGTCGCATTCGTTATGGAGAAGAGTTCTCGTTCGCCACCTTCAGGCTTTACCGCAAGAATAGTGACGCCATCGCCGCCACCAGACCACGCCAGACGCACCGGACGCTGCACAGGCTTCTCCGGCGCATCAACGGATACCGTCTCGCCATTTTGCGGCGAGACGATCACAAGCGCGGCAATCGCGGCAACTATGTCAACGGTCAGCGGCATTGATTTTAAAAGAACACTCCTTCCACGAGTTGAATTATACCAAAACCGCCGACAAAAATCCACGTCACACCATTTTACAAAAGTAAAACGATGCTCGGAGAGAAAAGCTTGCCTATTTCACAGCACCCGGACACATCTCGAATACAAGCTCTACGCCGGACATGATGTCAGAGTGGCGGATTTTCCAGTCTGTGATCGGCTTGCCGTTCAGCGTCACCGACTTCACGTACTTGTTCTCGCGGGAGAGGTTGCGGGCGAAAATACGAAGCTCCCGTTCCCCGTTCCCCATTCCCCGTTCCCCGAGGCGAAGCCTCACCTCTGGCACTTGCGGTGCGCCGAGGATGTACTCGCCGCCGCAGGGGTTGAACGGATAGAAGCCCATCGCGGAGAAGAGATACCAGGCGCTCATCTGCCCGCAGTCGTCGTTGCCGCAAAGCCCATCGGGCTTCGGGAGATAGAACTTGTCGAACACCTCGCGTATGCGCTCCGCCGCTTTCTCTGCGCGACCGACCTGCGGATAGAAATAGATGACATGGTGGCTTGGCTCGTTGCCATGTACGTACTGCCCGATAAGGCCTGTGACGTCAAGAACCTCGCCCATGCCGTCCGTCTTCGAGGGAGCTGCAAAAAGCGAATCAAGCTTTTTAACAAACACATCGCGTCCACCCATCGCATCAACGAGTCCTTGCGGATTCTGCATCACGTGCCAAGTGTACTGGAATGCGTTCCCTTCCGTGAAGTCATTCGCCTTGTCCGCTCCATGTCCAAGCGTGTATGGGTCGTATGGGTCGCGCCAGTCGCCCTTCGAGTCTCTGCCACGCACAAGGCCGATTGACGAATCAAAAACGTTGCGCCAGTTCTCCGAACGCTTTAAGAAGAACTCGGCATCGTCGGCGAAACCGAGCTTCTTCGCCATCTGCGCCGCGCACCAGTCATCATATGCACACTCCATCGTGCGCGAGACAGACTCGCCCTTTATCTCGTCGAAGGGATAGTAGCCATACTTGTCGAGCAAGTCCCAGCGCTCTTTGTGGCGACCTTTGTGCGGCTTCGTGAGCGTGTCCTTGACCTGGGCATATGCTGAAAGCCAGTATTCTCTCTTGCCAGGATTGTTTAACCATGTAGAACAGGTAGAACATGTAGAATTGCCTTTGTGATCTTTGTGTTCTTCTCGTCCGCCATAGCCTTGGCGCAGGCGGATGTGGCTAACAAACTCCTTCAAGAACAAGTCAACTATAACTGGCACGGAGTGCGTGCCTATCATGCACTGGTTGTCCTTGCCCCACAGTGTCCATATCGGCAGATAGCCTGTGCGCCGTCCCTGTTCGAGCATGGAGTCAACGAACTCCGCCGCCTTCTCCGGCGCAACAACCGTGTAGAGAGGATGCGCCGCGCGGAAGGTATCCCATGTCGAGAGAGTAGAATAGAACGGCTTCGCGCCGACATCGGCAATGTTGTTCGGCTGTATGAAGAGATGGTAGAGCGACGTGTACCAGTTCTTCTTCTGGCCGTCTGTTCCATCGACTGTTGCCCTTGAAAGAACCTCGTTCCACTTTGCGCGAGCCGCGCCCTTCACCGCGTCAAAATCCCATGCGGGTATTTCGGCTACAAGATTGCTCTCAGCCGCTTCAACGCCGCCTTCTGCGGAAAGCGCAACCTTTACCAAAAGAGGCAACTCGCTGGCATCGAAGTCGAACACGTACTGCGGCGCGACAACGCCTTTCTGCTTCGGCAGTTCCTCGACTGCCGTGCATTCGCGGCTGAAATTGACGACAAACGAATAGTCGCGCTCAACCCATTGACAGCGGTGGTTCTTTCCGGCAAGCCCCGACTTGCCGATGAGATTCACGTCGCTTGAGGTTATCCGTTTTGCAAAATCATTTCCGCCGATGCCATATGCGCAGTCAACTAGAAGCCGCATTTTGTCCCTGCCAGTGATGCGGTAGATTGCCGAATGCTCCGCCGCCGCGATCTCGACCTT
>Ga0310696_10004049_pt1 | contig 18085 bp, 14 predicted proteins | sample AusTroGonzalo_MG_4_FD_203885 | JGI IMG/M metagenome (GOLD analysis project Ga0310696, IMG submission 203885) | Bovine rumen microbial communities from tropical cattle in Woodstock, Queensland, Australia - Gonzalo_02 (v2) (version 2) | ecosystem: Host-associated > Mammals > Digestive system >...
GATGGATCGTTCGCAGATCGTTACCCGGAATTACTCAAAGATTGGGACTACGAAAAGAATGGCAGTTTACTTCCCTCCTCTCTTACTGTTTCAAGTGGCAGACCAATATGGTGGAAGTGCACGACTTGTGGATACGAATGGATAGCCAAGATCGCTGATAGGACAAAAGGGGAAGGATGCATAAAATGCGGAATCAAAAGAGCACACCAGAAACGGATCATTGACATAATCAAAAATGAAGGTTCGCTCGCTGATAACTACCCCGAAATCGCTGCTGAATGGGATTATGTGAAAAATACTCCTTCCCTGCCATCAGAATTCACATATGCCAGCAACAAAAAGTTTTGGTGGAAATGCAAAACCTGTAGCTTTGAATGGGAGTCTCGGATTTCACAAAGGACAAGAGGACAAGGATGTCCTCGCTGCTACAAAAATGGAATAGTCGAAGGCCAGATAAGCATGTTTGACTCAAGTTTTCAGTAATAACATAATAAAACCGAAAGGCCAAAAGCCTTTCGGTTTTTTGTGACGGAGAAGGAGGGATTTGAACCCTCGCACCGCTATCAACGGCCTGCACCCTTTCCAGGGGTGTCCCTTCAGCCTCTTGGGTACTTCTCCATATGGTGAAGCCTCGACTGCAGTCTTTTGGACAGCCGAGTTACTTACTCGCTATGAAATTATACAGTTGCTCCCCTTCGTGTCTTGGAGATTAACCGAAACGGAGAATGTGGGATTCGAACCCACGGTTCCTTTCGGAATCACCGGTTTTCAAGACCGGCGCCTTAAACCACTCGGCCAACTCTCCAAAGAACGCGAATACTAAAGTACCACAAAAGACAACCCTTGTCAAGCACTTTTCGCGTAAATCGGGCACAGAAAAAAGACACGTTTCATCGCTCCCCGAGACGGAGCCCCGGCACCGCATTGAGGGTCAGGTCCGCCGTGTTGCTGCGGAGGAATTCATAGTAGGCTGCCGCACCGATCATGGCTGCGTTGTCCGTACACAAAACCTGCTCCGGGTAAAGAACCTTCATGCCGTTTGCCTCTCCGACCTCGCGCATGCGGTTCCGAAGGGCGGAGTTGGAAGCCACGCCGCCGGCGATCGCCACGGTGTTTACGCCCTGGGCCTTCGCCGCTGCGATGGTCCGCGTCACCAGAACATCCACCACGGCTGCCTGAAAGGACGCCGCGAGATCCGCCTTGGTGGTTCCGTCGGAAAATACCTCCGGACAGCTTTCGGTTCCCTCCGTCTCGCCGCCGGTAGGCACACCGTGTTTCGCAAGCACAGGCGCGGGCTTCGAATCGGAGGACTCATTCTCTGCCTTCGTCTTGGCCGCGTCCCGCAGCTTCATCTTCTCGATGTTGATATAGTTCAAAACCGCCGACTTTAAGCCGCTGAAGCTGAAATCGTACGGGCAGTCCTCGATGTGAGCCCTCGGGAAGGCGATCGCCTCCGGATCTCCCTGTTTTGCAAGGGCGTCCACCTTCGGCCCTCCGGGATATCCCAGACCGATGGCACGCGCAATCTTATCGTAAGCCTCCCCCGCCGCATCGTCATGGGTGCGCCCGATGATACGGTAGGTTCCGTAGTCCTCCACCATCACGATGTGCGTGTGACCGCCGGACACCACAAGACACAGAAACGGCGGTTCCAGCTCCGGGTGGGAAATGTAGTTGGCCGACACATGGCCCTCGATGTGGTGCACGCCGATCAACGGCTTTTCCGCCGCATACGCAATAGCCTTCGCCTCGGCGACTCCCACCAGAAGAGACCCGACCAGACCGGGCCCGTAGGTAACCGCGATGGCGTCCATCTCCCCGAGAGTCATGCCCGCCTTCGCGAGCGCCTCGGTGATGACGGGGTTGATCTTCTCGATATGTTTCCTCGAGGCGATCTCCGGGACCACGCCGCCGTAGAGGGTGTGCAGCGCGATCTGCGACGAGATGATGTTCGACAGAACCTCACGGCCGTTGCGCACAACCGCTGCCGCCGTCTCATCACAGGAGGATTCAATTGCCAGTATATAGGTAGGTTTCATTCGTATTCCTTCCGAACCTTATTCGTTCTCATCAAACATCAGATCGACAAACTGCCCGTCGCGGCAGGCAAGGGTGTTGGGGAAAATCTCCCGCGCCGTATTTACATACTGCTCCGGATGTACCAGCGAGGGGCTGTAATGGGTGAGCCACAGTTCGCGGACTTCGGCTTCCTTCGCCATCGTTGCAGCCTCGGCAAATGTCATGTGCCGGTGCTCTCTCGCCTTCTTCTCCGATCCGGGCTCGCCGTACATGCCCTCACAGATGAAGAGATCCGCATGAAAAGCCGAGTCCACGATGGAACCCGTGGGTCTCGAATCGGTACAGTACGTGAGTTTCAGTCCCTTCCGCTCCGGCCCGAGGATCATGTCCGGCGTGTAGGTGATACCATTTTCCGTGATGGTCTGTCCCTTCTGCAGCCGGTTCCACATGCTCATGGGAACCTCGTTGGCCGCTGCCTTCTCCGGCTGAAACCGTCCCTGTCTGCGGATCACCAGGGAATACCCGTAGCAGATAATGTTGTGGTTGACCTTGAAAGCCTCGATCGTATATTCCCTGCAGGGAATCGTCTCAAAGGGCTGTGTCAGTTCCTGTATCTGCAGTTCAAAGGGCAGCTCCGGCGCAATGACGCGAAGCGCGTTGACCACCGCGGTAATCCCCTTCGGACCGATCAGGGTGACCGGCTCCGTCCGGTCCGCGTTGCCCATGGACAGAAGAAGTCCCGGCAGACCGCTCACATGGTCGCCGTGGGCGTGGGTGATCAGGATGGTGTCGATGTCATGGCAGCTGAAGCCGCGCTTGCGCAGAGCGACCTGCGTGCCTTCCCCGCAATCGATCAGCAGCCCGAATCCGTTGTATCTCGTCAGGCACGAAGTCAGAAAGCGCCCCGGCAGGGGCATCATTCCGCTGGTTCCCAACAGGCATACCTCTAACATAAGATCCTCCGATAAATAAACCCGTTCTCCTGCGGGTTGTCGTAGTAGTTCTTCCGCATCCCCACAAGGACGAACCCTTCCTGTTCGTACAGGGCGATTGCTCCCGTGTTATGCTCCCGCACCTCGAGAAACATGACCTCCGCACCGGCCTCCGCGGCCTCCCGGACCAGTCCCCGGATAAGGAACCTCCCGATCCCTCTTCGTCTCGCCGCCGGGGAAACGGCGATGTTCGCGATCTGCGCCTCGGGGATTGTCAGAAACATCCCGGCATACCCCAGTACCTTCGTTCCGTCCTTCACCGCGACGAAACGGTAGAGAGGATTTTCCGCCGACTCCCGCAAGACATCTTCGCTCCACGGGTCGGAGAAGCAGATCCGCTCCAGTTCGGCGATCTGCGGAATGTCCTCCTCCGTGACGGTGACTGCCGTCCACGGTGTATTGCACGCCGGTTCCGTTGTCAGTTTCGTTGTTTCCAAACGGTTTCTCCTGTATTTCCGCAGCGCTCTCAGGTGTCTGCGGACCCTTCCAGCCGCTCTGCGCGCTCCCGCTCCGCCTGTGAAATCCGCAGATATGTCGGAACGAACGCCTCCGCGCTCACGGTCTTTCCTTCCTTGTACAATGCCGATCCGAGCCATCCCACCGAAGCCGCATTCTGCTTTGCGCGGTGGACCGGTGCAAATTCGTAAGGCACCGTCACACCCTTCTCGATCGCTTCGCGGAAGACCGCATACGCGTCCCCGGCAAATATCACCTTCCGCCCGAGTTCGTTCACCTTCTCCATAAAAGGACCGATGGTAATGCAGGTGTCGGGGATGTATTCTACGACAGTAGAACCGTTAAAACCGTAGGCTCCCGTGTATACCTGCCCGCGTCTCGCATCCATGAGCGGACACACGATGTCGCCGCTCCCCGCGAAGTTTGCGGCGATACCCGCGATGGTTGACACCGGGATAACCGGCACGTTCCAAACCATGGCAAGGCCCTTCACCGTAGCCGCACCGATGCGCAGTCCCGTGAAGGATCCCGGACCTGCCGCCACGGCGATCGCGGTGATATCTTCCTTCGCAGTTTCCGTCATGCGGAGAACCTCATCAATCATCGGCAGCAGCGTCTGTGAGTGTGTCTTGCGGTAATCCACGGAGTACTCTGCAAGCACCGCATCCTCCGAGAGCAACGCAACAGACGCCACCTGAGCCGAACTGTCAATCGCAAGAATTCTCACATTTGCCTCCAAACTCTATCGTGATCCGGCGGTACGAAAGGCCCTGATCGAGATCCTTCTCGATCGTCACCTGTGCCGCCTCCCCGGGGATCAGTTCCCGGATGCGGTCCGCCCACTCGATCAGGCAGACGCCGTCGCCGTAGAAATACTCCTCGTACCCGATCTCGTACATCTCCTCCGGATCGTCGATCCGGTACACATCAAAATGAAACAGCGGAATGCGCCCTTCCCGGTATTCCTGCACGATCGTAAAGGTCGGACTGCTGACCGGCTCGGTGATGCCCAAGCCCTTCGCTACCCCCTTCACGAACACCGTCTTGCCTACGCCGAGATCCCCGTTTAAACAGATTACGGATCCCGCCGGCACCTTTTCCCCGAGCATCTGCCCGTAGTGAAAGGTCTCTTCCGCACTGAAACTCTCTACCGTCATACTATCCCGTCCTTACTGCTTCCCTGCCCGGGCCTGCAAGATCGCCCGCAGCTCCTCATATCGATCCCCGACAATATCCTTCGGGAAGATAAACCCGCTGTTGCGGAACACATACGCATAAAGTGTCGTCTTCGTCTCCTTCAGCCGGCTGATCTTATTGTACTCCAACAGACCCCGCTGCCCTTCCTGGCAGATGACAAATCCGTCCTGACACACATGGTACTCTGTCGGTGTGCTTTGGTTTCTGAGATACGCCGCGCTCTTCGCCGCGTTGATCAGCGCCCGGATCGGCACGTACCAAAGCAGGAAAACGAGCAGCACGATCGTCAGAGCCCGCTTCTGCGCGCCCAGTGCGGTCCACGAGGTTATCAGGTACGCCAGCCCGAGGATCAGCACAACCCAGAACACAAGGTTGCTGAAGCCCAGCAGCGAATACCGCAGGTTAAACTTCGCCAGATCCTTGAACCGAAGCGTATACGTGAGGCAGAATTTCTCGGTGAGAAGGGCCTCGTCGCAGCGGGCTTCATTTTCCGCTTCAAGCTCCTCCTCGGTCTTCTTTCCGTCGGTCGGCTTCGCCACAGGTTTCTCCTCCAACGCGGTCTCCGCGGCCTCATCTACGACTTCATCCACGACCTTGTCCACAGTCTCCTCCGGCAGCCCGTTCTGTTTCAACTCGTTATCTTCCATCTACACCTCCGTCGCCTAATGCTTTCCGATGCAGGTTCCGCACGGCCGGTAGCCGAGCTCCTCCGCCTCCTCAGCGGTCCCGTAGAAATAAAACCAGTTCCGGCGCATCACGCCTGCCGTATTCACACAGGTCGGCAGGTGGTACACCATCGAATTTCCGTTCAAAATATAAGAGACATCCGCCGGATGCTCGACCGTCTGCACGTCATCGCCGCCCGGATGCTCGTACGGGTCGGTGAGCACCGCTCTGTCCGCACGCACCGTGCTTCCCTCCACGGCCAGCGTGACCGTTCCCTGCAGGTCGGTCCGGAAAATGCCCGCTCCGCACTCCACAAGTCTGTCGATACACTCCTTCGCGGGATGGCCGTAATCGTTGGTCCCGACGGAGATGACCGCGTACCGCGGCCGTGCTGCGTTCAGCAGCTCCGCCGTGTTGGAGTACCGGCTTCCGTGGTGATTGACAAGGAAAATGTCATACTGCTCCACGGCGCCCTTCTTCACCAGTGCCCGCTCTCTCGCTGCGCCGGAATCGCCCATAACAAGTATACTCACGTTGTCAAGTGTCACCCGAAGGGCAAGGGACGTGTCCTCCCCGGTCTCGCGGTTTCCCTCCGTCGTTCCAGCCTCAGGGCCGTCATCCGCGCCGTTTCGCAGGGGTTCGGGAACCGACGACGCCAGCACCGTGACCGTGCAGCCGTCGGAGGCGAACCTCTGTCCGTCCTTCACCTTCGTCCACGGGATGCTCCGCTTGCCGATCATCTCGGCAAAGGAGGTATATGTCTTCGTGTCCCCTTCATAATCGGGTCCCCAGACCTCGTCAACCGCAAACGCCGACATCGCCCCGACAAGGCCGCTGATATGGTCGCTGTCATAGTGGGTTGCCACCACCAGCTGCAGTCTTCGGATTCCCAGTCCCTTGAGAAATCCGACCACGTAGGAGGATGTCCGCGCGTCGCCGCCGTCGATCAGGACAGCGGTCGTGCCGGAGCAGAACAACGTGCTGCTCCCCTCCCCGACGTTTAAGCAGTACACCGCCGTCTCGAGCGGAGGATTTTCCGTCTCTGTCGAAGCTTTTCCCCCGGGCGTCGGCGTCACGGTCTCTGTTGGCATTGCCGTCGCCGTGGGCGTTACAGCTTCCGTCGGGGTCACAGCTTCCGTCGGGGTCACAGCTTCCGTGGGCGTTATGTTTTCTGTCGGTGCCGCTTCGGTCGGAGATGCCGCGGTCACCCCCGGTTTTTCCCCGCCGAACAATCCAAGCCCGAACATAAGCAACAGTCCTGCCAGTATCAACGCCGACAAGACCGCCGCAATCCAACTCTTAGTGTGCTTCTTTTTCATACGCAAGGCAGAACCGGGATTTCAGCCGGTTCCGTTATTTCAAAATGTACCCCACCATCAGGCAATGTTTCTTCACAACCTCGCGAAGCGTCTTGCAGTTGCGGGGTTCCGAGACATTGCTCCACCGGTTGTATACCATGTAGGTTCCGTCCTCCTGCTTGACGCTGAACACAAAGTGTCCGCCGCTGAAGATCGGGCGTTTGACCCAGTAGGCGATCAGGCAGGCGTCAGCCTCGGAAAGCTTTTTGAAAGAAAATGTCATCTTGTTCTTTATGCCGAAGCGGCGCAAAGCGATCCCCATGGCGTACGGAAACGTTCCGAACTTCGCTCCGAAGGGAGCCGAGGTCCGCTCCAGATACCGGATGATCTTCGGAAGGCTCGGCTCAAGACCCTTGTAGATCATGGCGTTGTACAGCGCAAGGGCGCCGCAGCCCACATCTCCCACGGTGAAGAAGCCGTACTTCATACCCTTCATCACGCCGACATCCTGCCCGTTCAGATACGAGGGCGGAAGCTCAACAGCCTGATTCTTCTTAAAATTTCTTGTAAACAACAGCATTATCTGCACAACTTTCTGGATATATCCCAAAGAGACGTGTCGATATCCTTCTTCATCGCGATCGCCTCCGCAAGATCGATGTCACAGAATTCACCGTTCCGGAAGCAGACTGCACGGTTGGAAGCGCCGTCGAGAAGGATATCTACCGCGCGGGAGCCCATCGCCGAAGCGAAGACGCGGTCACGGCAGGTAGGACTTCCGCCGCGCTGGATATATCCGATGATGGTAGCGCGGGTTTCCAGTCCCGTAGCTGCCTCGATACGTTTTGCCATACCGTTCGAGTCGCCGACTCCCTCTGCGTTGATGATAATATGGAGTTTCTTTCCGAGTTTCTTGCGCTCGGCAATACGGTCGATGATCGCCTGTTCCTCGTAGTCATAACGCTCGGGGATCAGGATTTCCTCGGCGCCGTTGGCGATACCGCACCACAGGGCGATGTGACCGGCCTTTCGTCCCATAACCTCGATGATACTGCAGCGCTCATGGGATGCCGAGGTGTCGCGGACGCGGTCGATGGCGTCCATAGCCGTATTTAACGCGGTATCAAAACCGATGGTATAGTCGGAGCTCGCGACGTCGAGGTCGATGGTTCCCGGGATGGCAATGACGTTGATCCCGTGCTTGGAGATTTCCAAAGCGCCGCGGTACGAGCCGTCGCCGCCGATGACCACAAGCGCATCGATCCCATTCTTCCGGCAAATGTACGCCGCCTTCTCCGGTCCTTCCGGACGCATCATCTCAGGGCATCTCGCCGTGTAGAGAATGGTGCCGCCGCGCTGGATGATATCCGCCACGGTGCGCGTCTCCATGTCGATGAAATCCTCCTCGAGAAGGCCCGAATATCCTCGGCGGATACCCTTCACCTTCATCCCCGCGTGTACTGCGGTACGAACTACTGCACGAACCGCCGCGTTCATTCCGGGTGCGTCGCCGCCGCTGGTGAGCACGCCGATCGTCATTGTTCCCTCTTTCTTTCCTTTAAACAAACCCATGGTAACCTCCATCGGGCAGCGCCCTGCGCCCGCCCCTATCGTATTTCTGTATTGCCGTTATCACGACGAAAACCGCTCAAAAGCATTGCGGTAGGTAAATGCAACCCTGTCTTCCCCGTATTCCTTCTTAAGCCGCTGAAGCGTCCCGTCCTCGGGGTTGATCATGATGCCCCTCGGAAGATTGCGGACCTGTTTCTCCGCGACGCACACCGCCGCTACCGGAACGTTGCCGTCGCTTCCCTCGACCAGCTCCTGCAGATGGGCGAAATCCGCTTCGCACTCCGCCACATCGGCGTATCTCACCCAAAGCTTTCTGGGGACCTCCGCAAAGGAACAGATGCGGGAGAAGATCAGCTTCGCGGGCTTGTCTTCCTCCACGCTCGCCCTTCCCATCAGGAGGATCTTGCTGTCCGGGACAAAGCGTGAACGGTTCTTCTCGTAGTCCTTCGGGAACACCAGGACCTCCGCCGTCCCCACCAGATCCTCGATCGTCAGGAAGGCCATGATGGAATTGCTCCTTGTGGTCTTCGTGGTGACGCCCGTGAGAAGTCCGCCGATGACATAGGTCTCACCGTCCTTCACGTTCGGGACGCCGGTCTCCTCATCGAGGTTGAAGTCGATGGTCTGCGCCGTCACCTGCTTCTGAAGGAGTTCGTAATCCGCCTCCAGAGGATGTCCGCTCACATAGATCCCCAGCACTTCCTTCTCGAAATTCAGGATCTCCTCCTTGGAGAATTCGCCGCAATCCGGGAAGCTTTCCGTGGGCTTTTCGTCGGGCTCCATGAAATCGAACAGCGACATCTGCCCGCTCATCTGCTTCTTGCGGTCGGCTGCCGCGTCATCGATAATGGCGGCATATGCCTGCATCATCTGCTTGCGTGTTCCCGGGAGATTGGAAAATGCCCCGGCTTTTATGAAATTCTCAATGGTCCGCTTGTTTGCCTCCCTGCCGTTCATCCTTGTGATGAAATCGGTGAGGGAAGTAAACGGGCCGTTCTGTCCGCGCTCCGCAACAATGGCGTCGATTACCTGCGTGCCGAGCCCGCGGATCGCCGAAAGGCCGTACCGGATCGCCTTCTTCCCGTCCGCCGTCCGTCCGACGCTGAACTCCGCAACGCCCTCGTTGATGTCGGGCGGCAACAGCGCGATTCCCATGGGCCGCAGGTTGGCGATGTATCCCGAGACCTTGTCCCCGTTGTCGATCACGGAGGTCATCAAAGCCGCCATGAACTCCGCCGGATAGTAGCGCTTTAAGTATGCCGTCCGGTAGGCGACCACGGCGTAGCAGGCCGCGTGGGACTTGTTAAATGCGTAGCTGGCGAAATCCGTCATCTCGTCGAAGATGCGGTTGGCGACATCCGCCGAGATACCGTTGGCAACACATCCGGGAACCCCGGCCTCCTCGTTGCCGAAGACGAAGTTCTGCCGCTCCTTGGCCATGACCTCCGCCTTCTTCTTGCTCATGGCACGGCGCACCAGGTCGCTTCGTCCGAAGCTGTAACCCGCAAGGTCGCGCACGATCTGCATAACCTGCTCCTGGTATACGATACAGCCGTAGGTCGACTCGAGGATCGGCCGAAGCTGTTCGCAGTCGTAAGTGATATGCTCCTGATCGTCCTTGCCCGCAATGTACTTCGGGATAAAGTCCATCGGGCCCGGCCGGTACAGGCTGATGCCTGCGATGACATCCTCCAGTGATTTCGGCTTCAGCTCCTTCATGAAGGCCTTCATTCCCGCGCTTTCCAACTGGAAGACACCCTCCGTCTTGCCGGAAGAAAGGAGCTCGTAGACCGCAGGGTCGTCATAGGTCAGTTTTTCTACGGAAAATGCCGGATCCTCCGCCCGGATCATATCCTCTGCATCCTTGATCACGGTGAGGGTGCGAAGCCCCAGGAAATCCATCTTGAGAAGCCCTAACTCCTCAAGGGTGGTCATCGTGTACTGCGTCGTGACGGTACCGTCCGCCGAGCGGGACAGCGGAACCAGATCGTCCGCCGGAGCCGGTGCGATAACCACTCCCGCGGCATGCATCGACGTGTGTCTGGGAAGGCCCTCAAGCCTCTGGGCGAAGTCGATCAGACGCGCGATCTCCGCGTCCTCCGCAACCAGGTTGGACAGCTCCTTGCTGACGTCGAGCGCCTTTTTGATGTTCATCCCGAGTTCCATCGGGATCATCTTGGCGACGGCGTCCACCCGCGCGTACGGCAGATCCATCGCACGGCCGACGTCACGGATCACTCCTCGGGCCTGCAGCGTACCGAAGGTGACGATCTGCACCACGTGGTCCTCCCCGTAGCGCCGCACAACGTAATCGATAACCTCCTGCCGTCTCTCATAGCAGAAGTCCACATCGATATCGGGCATCGTCTGCCGCTCCGGGTTCAGGAACCGCTCGAAGATGAGGGAATACCGGATCGGATCGATGTCCGTGATCTTCAAAGAATACGCAACGATACTTCCGGCGCCGCTGCCTCGGCCCGGTCCCACCGGGATGTCATGTTCCTTCGCGTACCGGATGAAATCCCACACGATCAGGAAATAGTCGACAAATCCCATGGTCTTGATGGTGGTCAGCTCGTACAACAGGCGCTCTTCGTGCTCGGCGTAATTGTCCGGATAGCGCTCCTTAAGGCCGTCCCGGCACAGCTTCTCCAGATACTCGTACGCCGTGTACCCTTCCGGCACCTCAAAGACCGGCAGTTTATAGTGGCCGAACTCAATCTCCACATGGCACCGGTCGGAAATCTTTTTCGTGTTGGCGAGCGCTTCCGGCGCATACGGGAACAGCTCCGCCATCTCCTCCGCGGACTTTAAGTAGTACTGGCCGCCCTCGTAGCGCATGCGGTCCTCATCCTGGATCTTCGCCTGGGTCTGGATACAGAGGAGCACATCGTGCGCCTCCCAGTCCTCCGCCCGGACGTAATGGATATCGTTGGTGCATACAAGCGGGATCCCGGTCTCCTTGTTCATCCGAAGAAGGGACTGGTTCACGAGCTTCTGGTCCGGAATGCCGTGATCCTGCAGCTCAAGGAAGAAATTGTCCTCTCCGAAAATCTCCTGCAGATGCTTTGCACAGGCCACCGCATCCTCGTACAGTCCCATGCGGATCAGGGACGGGATTTCCCCGGCAAGACACGCCGACAGCGCGATCAGGCCTTCGTGGTACTGCTCAAGGAGCTCATAGTCCACGCGGGGCTTATAGTAGAAGCCTTCCACAAACCCCTTGGAGACGATCTTCATCAGGTTCCTGTAGCCGGTGTTATTCTCGGCCAGCAGGACCATGTGGTAGTAGCGCTTCTCATTGACGGTCCCGGTCTTGTCAAACCGGGAGCCCTGTGCCACATACACCTCGCAGCCGATCACCGGCTTGATCCCCTCGGCGAGGCATGCGCGATAGAAGTCGATGACCCCGTACATCACGCCGTGATCGGTGATGGCAAGCGCATCCATTCCAAGCTCCTTCGCACGGTGCACCATCTCTTTGATCTTGCCCGATCCGTCCAGCAGACTGTACTCGGTATGCACATGCAGATGCGTAAAATCCATGGGGTCCTCCTCTCGCACATTTTCGGAAAATGATACCGCGTCCATTATAGCATTTTCCGCGCCTCAAATCAATAATTCGGCACAAGAAACGGCGAAGAATGAGGGAGGGTTTCCCGAAGGGAAAATCTTGCTTTCTCCCCGCGAATCTGTTAATATAATTCGTTGTGCGGTGCCGTGATCTTATCGGGCAGCCGCTGAGGGAGGGATTCCATGAAACGTTTACTGACCAAATCCGTTCTCACTGCTCTTCTGCTTGCCGTTGTTCTCTGCGCGGGTTTCGCCAAAACCGTATCCGCCGAGGATGACGGGACCGCGGATACGACCGGGGCTGCGGACGCCGTAAAAGCTGTCTACACGGCGGAGGATCTGCTGTCGATCGCGGAAAATCCCGCCGGCTCCTACTCGCTGATGTGCGATATCGACATGGCCGGCGTCGCCTGGCCTGCAATCACCTTCACGGGAACGCTTGCCGGGAACGGACATTACATACTCAACCTGAACACCGTGGCGGTCTCTCAGGAGACCCGCGTGACATACGACGGCAACCGCAAGACCTACGACACGCATTTTGCGGGGCTCTTCGCGATTTTGGAAAATGCCTCCGTGACCAACGTCCGGCTCGCAGGCCTTGACAATACACAGACCTTCGACGGTGACTGTTTCCTGGGCGGCATCGCGGGATTTGCCTCGGAAAGCACCATCTCCGGCTGCGAGGTCCGCGGCACGATCCGGCTTGACGTTGACAACGGGAAAATGTTCGGCGTCGGCGGCATCATCGGCTACGGAAACGCCGCGATCGAGGACTGCATCTCCGACGTGACGCTCGTGAACATCGACCTGGACAAGGACCACCGCGACGAGCAGTATCTCGGCGGCATCTGCGGCGCGGGATACCCGGATATCGCCGGCTGCACCATCACCATTGCAGGCTTCATCTCCGACCACGGTTACGTCCACAGCGGCGGAATGGTCGGAATGTACATCATCTACCCGAAGCGGTTCGACCGCAAGGGTTACATGAAGGACAACAACCTCACCGGGTTCATCACATTTTTCGAGGACAACACCAACCGCCGCGCCTACTGTACCAAGGATTACGGCGAGGTCATGGACTGGAAATTCACCGACTCCGGCAACAAATACGACTTCAAGCGCGACGAGCGCAAGGATTACTCCGTCAACCTCCTGCCCCACATGTGCAGCGATCCGCAGTATGAGGATGTCGTCATTGAGGCTTCCAAGGAGAACCCCGGCTGTACGGAACACACCTGCAAGACCTGCGGTTACACCTATCGGGATTCCTACACGCTTCCGCCCCACAATTTCCCGGACAGTTATGAATCCGTGACGGAAGCGACCGTGGATGCGCCCGGTCTTGCCGAATACACCTGCGCGGACTGCGGCGCCAAGATCCGCAGGGAAATCCCGCAGCTGACCCCGACGCCGATCCCGGAGCCTTCCCCCACGGAAACGCCCAAGCCCACGGAATCCGCCGGGAACACTACGAAAGACACCGGCAGCAAGAAAAGCGGCACAAGCCCCTGGGTACCGATCGGAGCCGCTGTCCTGTTTATCATCGGCGGCACGTTATTGGCCATGACGATTGTTCACAAGAAAAAACGAGAAGAAAGACTTCACAAAAAAAGAAGGAAGCGCTGACCGGCGCTTCCTTTTTGGTTGTTTCTTTTTGATTACTTCTTTACGGAGTACCCGAAGGTTCCCAGTTTCTCGCCCAGGGCGTGATATACGCCGTGGGAGTAGGCGATGAGCTTGGCTGCCTCCAGATCGAACTTGCCCTTCTCATCCAAGTAGCGGTCATCCACGGTCACGCCGACGATCTCGGCGATGTACATGTCGTGGGAGCCGAGCCGCTCGGTCTTGACCACCTTGCAGTAGAGATTCACCGGGCTCTCCGCGATTGCCGGCGTCTCCATGAAGTTGGAGACATACTCCGTGAGGTTGTTCTCTCGGAATTTGTCGTAGTCCCGGCCGGAGCGGACGCCGCACCAGTCGCAGGCTTTCGTAAGGTCCTCGTTCACAAGGTTAACCACAAACTCCCCGCTCTCCTCGATCAGCTCGTGGGAGTAGCGCTCCGGGCGCACCGAGATGGACAGCATCACCGGGTCGGAACAGATTGTCCCCGCCCACGCGAGGGTCACAATGTTGGCCTTCTCCGAGGCACCTTTCTTCTTGCAGCTGACCATGACAACCGGCACGGGATAAAGCATGTTGCCGGCCTTCCAATTCTGTTTTCCCATCGTCAGGTAATCCTCCTTTGTCTCTTTCCGTATTTTCTATGTCGGGTCGTTGATGCGAAGCGTACGTCCCAGCTGATCCGCAACCAGTTCTCCGCGGTTGGCAGATTCCTCATTCATCTCCAGAAGGAGCAAGCCGTATATTCTACATCCGTAGAATACTGGTATTACTGCAAAACTGTCACACTTCGGAAGTTCTGTCCGCTCAAAGATGTTGCTGACCTGACAGAGTCTCCGCTCCGGTGCAAGCACCCGGAGTTCCCCGTCACGCACCGAGCACATCAGGCGGATCGTCTTCGGAAAATCAACCTGTTTTCCTTCCACGTAATCGATCGGTTTTTCAAACAGAAGAAGTGCGATATTCGGCAGTCCGAGTTTGTCGCAGTTCGCCACGATCGTCTCTTCGTCAACCGGATCGATCCACGGGAACTCCATGCAGCGGACGAAGAAATCCTGCAGCCGCTCACGGCCCTTCTTCAGAACCTCGCCCCCGGCGTTGACCTCGCCGGACATCGCCATGATAGCGCGATCCTTCATGTAGGAGAAGCAGCGGTTGTTCATCACGTTGGCCGTCGGCGATTTCTGCGCCCTGTTCATGGCGTTCTGAAGACGCTCAATACTCCGCACAAGCCGCGCGGGATCCGTAAACCGCATCGCACCGTTCTCAAAGAAAATGTGGATCAGCCGGCGCAGCTCCATAAACTCTTCCATGGTCATGGAGTTTGTGATCATGGAGTTCAGCATGCGGGAAACGAACTCAAAGAACAGGCGCTTTAGGTTGACCTCGTCGTTGTCGTGGGACTCGCTTGCATAGCGGTAGAAGCAGTCGTCGAACATCCGGTAGATGAACGCCGTATCCACCTGCAGCATCTCCTGGGTCGTGTACTCGTACATCTCGTACTCCAGGGATTCCTTGCCGTACAACCGCGTCGGAAGGATGGCGGACTCAACCTCCTGTCCCTCCATCTTCGCGATGAGAAGCTCCACGGCCTTCTGCCCGAGGGTCACCCCGTCAGCACCGATGGATGCGAGCGGCGGGATCATCGTGCCGGAAAATCTTGTGTTGTCGTAGCCGAACACGTATACATCCCGGCCCGGCATCAGCCCGCGCTCCTTCAGAACCTCGTAGAGAGGAATCGCCACCTGGTCGTTGACGCAGAACACAGCCTGGGTGTCGGGATTTCTCTCGATCAACCGCTCCGCCTCCGCCTTCGCCTCGATGGACATGTCGGATTTTTCGTACATATCCTCCGTGTACGGCAGCTTGCATTGTTCCAGGCAGTTTATGAAAATCCTCTTCCGCTCCTGCGCATCGCCGTTGTCATCCCGGCCCCCCAGCATGCACAGTTTGGTAACGCCCTTCACGTTGACAAGATAATCGATCGCCTCCTTCAGACCTTTCTCATTGTCATAGCGGACCGTGGTGGAATCCGCCACATCCGTGGAGACGAAGATTTTGGGAACCTTCGCAAAGTTGCTGTACCGCTCGTCCACGATGCTCTCACCGCTGACGCCGCAGATGTTCGGCAGAGTCAGGATCAGGCCGTCCAGATGAAGCAGCTCCTCCAGATGGTACACGGAGTTGTGTACCCTCTTGTAGCAGGACCGGCAGTCCTCCTTCTTCTGGATCTCATCGTGGATACCCGCCAGCACAACAAGCTTCATGTTCTTATGCGCCCGGACAGCCATCTTCACGCTGTGGATGATCTCCTTGGAGTAATCGACGGATATGTCCTCCAGGATCAGTCCGATGGTTCGTTTGTTTTCCCCGTAGTATGCCATTTTTACCCCTCCTTATGCGCGCTCACACCGCGATGTCCGGCGTCGGTCTCGAGAACAGATAGCCCTGGGAATAATCGATCCCGTACTTCATAAGCATCTCCTGGATTTCCTCATTTTCTACGAACTCCGCGACGATGCGGACCTTCTGGTTGCTCAGCTGACGCCACCCCATGATCAGCGTGATCAGATGCTCCGCATCACGGCTCTCGCAGCATTTGCGAATGATGGAGCCGTCGATCTTCAGGAAATCCGAGTTGATGCCGACAACATGCTGCAGGTTGGAGTAGCCGCTGCCGAAATCGTCGATGGAAATCTTTCCTCCCAGCTGATGGATGCGGTCGACGAAGCTGTCGATTACCTCGTACGCGTCGACATCCTCATTTTCCAAAATCTCAAACACGAAATTCTCCGGATGCTTCACCTCGGACAGGAAGTCGTACAGGTACTCCATCGTATCGCGGTTTTTGATATCCCGGATGCCCAGGTTGATGCTGACGCTCACCCCCTCCGCGTTGCGGAAGCGCTCGCAGACCTTGTGGATCATGATAGAAGACGCCGAGTCGTACAAAAGCCCGTACATCCGCGCCACATCGAGGAACCGGTACGGCGAGTACACGTTGCCGTCCTCGTCCACCAGCCGCATCAGCGATTCGTAGTGGTGGATCGTCCCGGTGGCGTTATCGTGGATCCCCTGATAATACGGGATGATCTTGTCATGGGCGATCGCATAGTTGATCAGGTTCACCATGCGGTAGCGTTCGCGGATGCTCTCCTCATCCGACTGGAACGACCTTGTGTCGCACACGTAGAACTGGGTGTTTTTGCTCATCATCAGAAGGCGGGCCGAGTTGTACACCGGCTTTAAGTTCTCCACCGTGCAGCCGTTGATGACGCAAAATGTCGGAACGATGGCAATCAGGCTCTCCGACGAGGAGAACAGTTCCCTCTGCAAAAACTCCATGTCCCTGGCCATCTTCTGCAGAGATACCGTGAACGAGGTCGCGCCGATGGCGACGTTCCAGTCGTCCAGCGCGTACATCCGGTAATTGTGTTTCCTTGCGAAGTCGGCGCATTTGCCGAGATATGCCCGCCGGGTCAGCTGAACCGTCGCCTCGTCGAAGACGATCTTCATGCTGGAGGTGTCGAGGACGCTGATCAGACAGATGCGGTCATAGCCCTTCAGCTTGATATCCATATTCATTGCCGCTTCGTTGGGAATATCGTCATTTTCCGAATAGAACAGCTTGAGCTCGCAGTCGCGGACGAAGGACCGCATGCTGGACGATCGGTTGGAGCCCGTGCCTGCGTAGCTCTCGATCTCCATGAGGTACCCAAGCAGGGCCTGGTTATCCGCCGCGAGGGAGTCGGTGTGGGAAAATGCGTACGGATTGCACTCCTGTGTCTGGGATTTCTCTCCGATCACCGACACGGCAAATGCACAGTCCGCGAGGGTGTTCCGTCCGTTAGCGAAGACGATCTCGCCCTCCGTGACGCAGCCGCAGATGTTGGAATTTTCGTAGGCGGAAAGCTCCCACTTGGCGCAGTTGGAATAGATGAGCAGACGGGCCGCTCCGGCGTATCCGAAGATGGTCTCCGCCTTCTCAAAGTTCTCGATTTGGTTGAACATGACACGGTTATCCGAGATGATCTTCCGGTCGTAGATGAAGGCCCGGCGGAACTTCCTTCCCGCCGTGACCGAATGGTTCGTGACAATATAATCTTTCTTTGTATTTTTATCCAGATCCGGACGTCCCGCGAACAGCTTCGCGTTGGCGGGATCCTCCTCGGGAAACATCTCCGCAAGGCTTACGTTCTCCACATAGCGGATCGGAACGGGAATGTCAGGCATATCCGAATAGACCAGCGGGAACAGATTGGTAAGCTCCGGCCTGTTGTGAAGGGCCTCGCCGATTCCCGTGCAGTACTCTTTGGAGGCGTCGATGCCGCCGAGTCCGAGGATACAGTTCCCGAACGCGTCCGTGATCTCGTACTCCTCGCCGATGGCCTGCACTCCGGTGGCGTAGGTGCTGAAGCTCTCGACCTTTTCGCCGCCGATCGCCGCCATCAGAAGGCCGCTTGAGGTCCAGCCGTACTCGTCGAAGACAAACCCCGCCTTGCACTCCTTCTGCTGGCCGATCTCCGAAGCGTTCACGATACCGCCGATCATCTGGATCCCCGGCTTGCACTCGTTGCTTCGCTCCACCATGCTCTGGATGTCGAGGTAGTTTCCCGCAAGGAATGTGAGGATCAGCTTCGTATCCTCCGAGAGCACCCTGCTCTGGGCCGTATGGCAGACGTTATC
>Ga0310696_10004050_pt1 | contig 18078 bp, 13 predicted proteins | sample AusTroGonzalo_MG_4_FD_203885 | JGI IMG/M metagenome (GOLD analysis project Ga0310696, IMG submission 203885) | Bovine rumen microbial communities from tropical cattle in Woodstock, Queensland, Australia - Gonzalo_02 (v2) (version 2) | ecosystem: Host-associated > Mammals > Digestive system >...
AGGTTGCCTGCATACCTTGACTGCCTTTCGGAGTCTTCAGTTCACCGAAACGACTCTCGAACACCTCGTTGCGCGTCAGTCCGCAACCGCTGATATAGCGTGCCTGAGGCGCCAGTTGTTGGATACCCTCTAAGGCTGATATCGTCCGCGTGGCAAAGCCGCTGTAGTTACCCCACATCATTACAGAGTCGATGGCGTTCACACCCAGCACGGCTATCTTCTGGTCTTTCCTCAGCGGCAGTGTCTGCTGCTTGTTCATCAGCAGCACCATGCTCTTACGGGCCATGTCGAGAGCCAATTGCTTGTGGGCATCACAGGCTATGACGCTCTCAGGAATCTTCGTCCAGGGGTTCAGGTCGTCGCTGTCGAAGTCGCCCAATTCGAAGCGGGCTATCAGCAGGCGGCGCAGACTCTTGTCGAGATCAGCCTCCTTTACCTCCCCACGGCGCACGGCCAGGGGCAGGTTCTTGTATTCCGATCCGCACTCAACATCCGTACCCGCCAGCACAGCCTGGGCTGAGGCTTGGGCTGCATCTTTGGCGGTGTTATGCCATTGGGGCAGGAAGTCACGGATGGCACCGCAGTCGCTGGTGATCAGACCCTCAAAGCCCCATTCGTCGCGCAGGATCTGCTGCTCGTAACGTGTCTGCGAACAACAGGGCTGTCCGTCGATGCGCTGGTAGGCACACATCACCTCAGCCACCTTGCCATCCTGCACCAACGCCTTGAAGGCAGGCAGATAGGTCTCCCAGAGGTCGCGCTCAGGCAGGTTCTCCACGTTGAACTCATGACGGTTCCACTCAGGTCCGCTATGTACGGCAAAGTGCTTGGCGCATGCCAGCAGCTTACGATACTTACTCACACCCAGATCTTCACCGTTGTAGCCCACACCCTGCAGGCCACGTACCACAGCCAGCCCCATCTTCGCTGTCAGGTAGGGATCCTCGCCATAGGTCTCCTGTCCGCGTCCCCAACGGGGGTCACGGAAGATGTTGATGTTCGGTGTCCAGAACGACAGGCTCTGGTAGCGCTGGATGTCGCCCGTACGCTTGGCCTGCTGCGCTTTTACACGTGCCTCGTCGCTCACGGCTGTAAACACCTGGTGGAGCAGGGCGTCATCCCATGAGGCCGCCATGCCCATCGTGATGGGGAACACCGTTGCAAAACCGTTGCGCCCGATGCCATGCAGGGCCTCGTTCCACCACTGGAACTGGGGGATACCTAACCGCTCGATGGCGGGCGAGGTGTCCATCATCAGGCTGATTTTCTCTTCGAGTGTCAGTCTGCCGAGCAGATCGTCGGCACGCTGTTCTGCACTCAGACTTGCATTCTGATAGGGTAGGGATTGAGCCGTAGCCGTCATGGCGCAAACGCTCAACACGATTGTTAGTAGCTGCTTTCTCATAATCTATAATCTTTTATCAGTTTTTGTTGTGGTTACAAAGATACAACTTTTTTCCTAAAGATGGTGAGAATCCAATAAAAATCTGTATCTTTGCACCAAGATTTAACAAATGTTGGTTCATGAATAAGATTGTATTGATAACAGGAGCTACGAGCGGCATAGGTCTGGCTTGTGCAAGGAAGTTCGCCGAGAATGGCGACAAGTTGATTCTGACAGGTAGGAATGAACAGCGTCTGGCCGAGATCAGGCAGGAGCTGAAAGGTACGGAAGTGCTGACACTGGCTTTCGACGTGAGAGACCGCAAGAAGGCTGAGAGTTGTATCGTCACCCTGCCTGCTGAGTGGCAGCATATCGACGTGCTGGTGAATAATGCCGGACTTGCCCTGGGCTTAGAGCCTGAGTTTGAGGGCGACCTCGATGATTGGGAGACGATGATCGATACGAACATCATGGGTTTGCTCACGATGACACGCCTCGTCGTGCCTGGCATGGTGGAGCGCAACAGCGGTCATATCATCAATGTGGGTTCAGTGGCTGGCGATGCGGCTTATGCTGGTGGCAATGTGTATTGTGCCACGAAGGCTGCTGTGAAGGCTTTGTCTGACGGACTGCGCATCGATGTGGCCAATACGGCTATTCGCGTCACGAACCTGAAGCCCGGCCTTGTCGAGACCAACTTCAGCAATATCCGTTTCCGTGGCGACAGCGACCGAGCCGCCAATGTATATAAAGGTATCAAGCCGCTGACAGGCGATGATATTGCAGATGTTGCCGTCTATGCAGCCAATGCCCCTGCCCACGTCCAGATTGCCGAGGTGCTCATCCTGGCTACCCATCAGGCCAGCGGCAGCGTCATCGTCAGGAAGAGTACTACCTGAAGCAAAAGAATCAGCGGGAGTCCGTATTTAAATTTCTTATGCATCGTCTTGTGGTGCCATATGCGCATGCCCAATAATGCGCCGATGCTGCCACCGATGACTGCAAGCATAAGCAAGGTGGCCTCTGGGATGCGCCAGCTGCCTTGCTTAGCCTTCCACTTGTCAATGCCATAGACAAGGAAGGTCAGGACATTGATGCCGATGAGGATATATACGATTGTCTGTGTCATATGTTCTGTTTCTGCTGCAAAATTACGAAATAATTTGGAAATAAAAAAAGCCGAGTGTTCAAAACTCGAAACGGAGAGCGACTGAAGCATCTTCGGAGTACCCTCGTAGCAACCTCGGAATACCATCGTGCGTTGTTCGATACTTGTTCGTTACTTGTCCGTTACTTGTTCGATAAATTAGCAGACAAATATCATACACATATCGAACATATATCAAACATATATCGAACAAAAATAGGGGCTACTCCCTTAATTATTTCTTGCTGCTGCGAGGGTGGGAAATGGTATAAAAAACGCCCTAAGGTGATGGACCTTAGGGCATTTATGATAGAGAGGGGAGGAGGGTTAGAATACGCTTGTGAATCCGTAACCGTTGGTAAGACCTCCGATCAGACCGTTCTGTGAGATGGGAACGAGATAGATAGGAGCAGTCTTGCAGTCCCAACCCTTAAACAGGTCTTCGTAATAGAAGCCGTTAGTCTCTTCCTGGCTACCCATCAGGCCAGTGGTAGTGTCATCGTCAGAAAATAGTTATTCTTTCAATATGAATGAAAAAACGATTTGTTTCAAGAATGTAATCATACTTCTTCATTTTTAACATGGACGTCTTTTGGGAAGGTTAAACACGTCCTGTACTTCTTTCATCTGTTCTTCTGTCATACCATCAGGCTCAGAACCCATTGAGCGAGCACACATATAGATGTTGGCAGCCTTACAGAGCACATCTGTCTGGTCGAAGGCATCCATAATATCTATACCTACTGCCACTGTGCCATGCTTCTCCCATAGCACCACATCGTGGGTCTTAATCTGTTCAAGTGTAGCCTCTGCCAAATCAACAGATGACGGCAGGGCATAAGGTACGATACCTAACCCCAGAGGTGCAAAGGCTAACGTCTCTGGAATCATCGACCACAATACTCGTGTCATCTCGTCACCCTTCAAGAAACGTTGGATATGGCTCATTGCCACCAGCTCAATGGGGTGGGTGTGTAGAGTGGCCTTATAGCAAGAACCTGTCTCTAACAGATAGTTCTGCAGCGCCAGATGGGTGGGCAACTCACTGGTGGGCACTACAGGCTCGTCGGCAATTACCTCGTAAGATGCGCAGTCGTCGAGGATACGGATAATACTACCGTTCTGCATAGGCTCCTTGGCCAGGTCACGCATACGCTTACCTGTTCCTTTGCAATAGAAATACTTGCCCTTCAGTTGAGGCAATATCATACCGATTTGCTTCACTTCCGAGATGGCTTTCATGGCCTTGCATTCGTCATCCATATACTCAGTGACGTTCACAGTGATGTTACCACCGTTACGCTCAGCCCAACCTTTCTGCCAGAGGTAACCAGTGACCTCTGCAATCTGATAAACCACCGCTTTCAATTCATCGCGGCCTTCCAATATACTTTTCATTATTTCTTAACTCTTAATTCTTAACTATAAATTCTCTCCATAACGCTCTTTGGTGATCTGATCAAGTGACTTACCACGGGTGTTAGGCATACCCAGCAATCCCACAATCAGTGATGTCAGCAGCAGGGCAACCATGCAATAGGCTGCCAATGTGAATCCCTCACCGTTGTCACCATAGATAAAGGTGAAGACAAGTCCCCAAATGGCCGACAGGCCACGGACGATGAAGAACATCAGCCCCTGAGCACCGGCACGGAACTTGGCAGGGAACAGCTCTGAACCCCACAAAGCATAGAATACCTGAACTGAACTACCGTTGTTCACACCCCATAGGATGGTGAACAGCCAGATGCCTGCTATGGTTGATACTCCTCCGCCAATGATAAGGATCCAAGCCGTCAATGCAGCAGCAAGACCAAACACATAAAAGAAACGGTGAGCCACCTTATCGACAAAGAACGAGATGATGAAGGTGGTGACAACTACAAACACCCAGCTCACACAACTCAGCATATTGGCCGTCTCGTTGCTCAACCCTCCTGCCGTCTCATAGATATGCGGCATGAAGAATCCCATCACACTGGCCACAAGGTTCCAGGTCAGATAGATTGCAGCTAGGAAAGCAACAGTCCTGACGGCAATCTTATTGGTGAATAGCAGTTTGATATTCTCTACAATACCATTCTGATCCTTTGTCTTGTTGGCTGTGAATTCTGCACTCTCTTCTAGCTGGCGCTGGAGATTCCATGCAATGAATGCAACGATAAAGAGGGTTGCAAATACTACACGTGAACTAAATACCTCTACGGCTGCCTGGGTGGCATCCGATCCAAGGATACTATAAGCCAACGATTCTACCGGTGCATACATATAACCGCCAGGAGCGAACAACATGCCGAAGAGCAGGATAACCATAGGACCTACGCCCCATGACATCTGCGAGATACAGATGTTTCGACCGCGATTGTTCACCTCTGAGCTTTCAGAGATATAGGTCCATGAGGCAGGGACACCAATACCTACTGATATGCCAGTAATCATAAATCCAGCCAGCAGCATGGGGAAGTTCATGGCAAACATCACAATCAGCACACCTGTCATATACACCAGCAGATTGTAGGTAAAGATGAACTTGCGTCCGAACTTATCAGCCAGGAATCCTCCGATGATGGCACCGATGGCAGCACCAAGGGCATTGGCACTGAGTGCGTTGAGCCAACCCAGATGCATTTCTGAGAGTCCCAGGTAGTTCTGCCACAGCGTAACACCACTGGCACCCGCCACGATGGCACCCGCATCGAGGTAATTATTCAGAGACACGGCAAGCGTGCTCTTTAAGCTTCCACCTTTTGCCATATCCTTATCTGCAAACTACGTCACACTCGATATTGAATATCTTCGCCACCTTCAGGATGGTGTCGATATGATGACCCACGGCAGCAGCCATGTGATGGGTTGGACCGGCCTCACTCCACTTATTCACAAAGTCACGACAGCTCAGCGAGAACTTGGTGCGCATGTTGGTATCGCCAAAGGTGAAGATAGGACCATCCTCGTTCACACCCTCAGCTACCACAAACTTAAACACACCGTTCTTATCCTGAGTAATAGCAAGATAGGTAACAGGACCAGTGGGAGGATAGAACTGTGTCAGATAACCACCACCGCTCTTTCCGTGGAATACGGGTACAATCTTCATCGTAGGTTTCTTAGCCTGGGAGATGTCAAAGTCACCAGAGCCAGAGTGGCCGATGATACAGATGTCCTTGGGGAAGTCGATGCTGTACATCTCTGCCAGGGTGCCTGTACCTGAGATGGTCTTCAGAATCGACATTGCCATCGCCACCTTCATATCGCCCTCAACGGCACAAGCGGTGTGCTGCTTAATCAGCATCGAGAAAGCAGGAATCAACATGGAGTCGAGTTTGCCGGCAATGCCTTGTGCGAAGCCGTCATAGTGCGATGCAATCATACCCAGTTTCTCGTCCTTTACCCACTGCTCAAAAGCAACAACGTATTTTGCCATATCCCAGACTTTCTCTACTGTGCCACCACCCTCGATGTCGAAGGTTGCCAGAATATCCTCAGCCTTAGCGCGGATAGCAGTCTCGTCGGTGATATTATCGGCAATCGCCCACATCTTCTCCCAGTCGAACTGCTTGGTGTAGACGAACATTCGGTGATAGAGGTTGGTCTCGTCGATGTAGAGGTCCATCATACCTGGATAAGGACGACCAATCTGTGCGATGTTGGTATCGCGGAAACGGCGACGCACCTGGGCGGCACGGCACCAGTCCTCTATCTCTGCCTGACAAGCAGGATCGCCACCCTCAACAACGCCTGTAATCACTGCCGAACGCTTGCCGGCACGATTCAGGTCGGCTACCATCTCACCAATGGCACCACAAGCGTAAAGCTCGCCCAGCCATGTGGGGATATCGGTCTTAGCATAGTCGGGAGCCAGTTTCTTCTGCAGGTTCACGATGACTACTGGCACATCGAGGTCACGAACTGCAGGCAGCATATTATAAGATGTACAATAGGTCAGCATATGAAGGATCACCAGATCGACATCAGCCGCACGGAACTTGTCGCCAGCAGCCATCGACTGCTCCTTGGTTGTAACCATACCGCCGTCGATAATCTCGATGGTATCGGGCAGTGTCTTCTTAAATGCTTCATACTGTGCCTCGAACTCAGGAACGAGTTGTGGGAACTGGGGCAGGTAAGCTTGCAGTGCAATGCTGAATACACCCACCTTTGCTTTAGTTTCAACTAACGGTTTTGCCATAATTTGTTTTATTTTTGATTTGTTATTATTAAATACTTCTCGTAAGCCTCGTCCCATGCAGCCTTATCTGTTGGTTCATACTTGACCAGATCAAGACTGTTGGCTATGATGCGGCGCATCTCCCAGATATCTTTTACAACACCTGCTGCCTTTGCTTGCAGCATGATGTTGCCAATAGCAGTGCCCTCCTGCGGACCTGCCAGCACTACGGCACCTGTGGCATTGGCTGTAAACTGGTTCAGATATTTGTTCAGACTTCCACCGCCTATGACGTGCAGCACGTCAAGGTCGAAGGGAGCAAATTCCTGCAGCCACAGGAATACCTGCTTATAGCGCAGCGCCAGTGAATCGAAGATGCAACGGCAGATCTCGGCGGGTGTCTCAGGCATGGGCTGATTGGTATCACGACAATACTGTTGGATTGCACCAATCATTGATATAGGCGAAGCAAATGCCTGGTCATCGGGATTGATGATAGAACGGAATGCCTCTACCCCCATAGCAGAGCCCTGCAGTTCCGGATGCGACAGTTTTCTGACTTCTTCGGGCCACTCCAGTCGGCAGCGTTCATAGAGCCACATGCCGCAGATATTCTTAAGGAAACGGGTTGTCCCCTCAACTCCACCCTCATTAGTAAAGTTGCGCTCATAACTCTGGTCGTTGATAATGGCATCTTTGGTTTCAATGCCCATCAGACTCCATGTACCACTCGACAGATATGCAAACTGCTCGTTCTTAGCCGGAACGGCAGCCACAGCGCTACCTGTGTCGTGACCAGCCACAGCTATAACAGGCACAGGTCCCAGTCCGGTAAGCTCCTGCACTTCAGCTGTAAGTACACCAATCTTAGTGCCAGGCATCACCATCCGCCCGAATTTTGAGCGGTCTAGTCCCAGCGATGCCAACAATTGCTCGTCGAGCTGCTTGCTGCGTGGATCGAGCAACTGCGATGTCGATGCTACGGTATATTCGCAAACCTCCTCGCCAGTGAGCATCCAGCTCAGCGCATCAGGAATAAACAATATCTTCTTGGCATGGTTAAACGCACTGTTATCCTCTTTCTTCATGGCGTAAAGCTGGAAGAGGGAGTTGAAGAACATAAACTGTATGCCTGTTATATCATACACCTCTTTCCTCGAGATAACATTCTTCAGATAATCGTCCATTGCCTCGAAAGTGATAGGATCACGATAGGCACGTGGACTCCTAAGGATGGCATTGTCTTCACCGATAAACACGAAATCTACCCCCCAGGTGTCGATACCTATCGAGGTGATCTCCAGTCCGCGACGTGCCACCTCCTTCAGACCCTTGATGATTTCGAAATAGAGGGCATAGATATCCCAATAGTAGTGACCGCCCTGCACAATAAGATTGTTGGGGAAGCGTGTCACCTCCTCCAGTTCAAACTTATCATCGTTGATACGGCCGATAATCGTTCTGCCACTCGTAGCGCCTAAATCTACTGAGAAAAAATACTTCTGATTACTCATATACAATAGGTTTTGAATTGTCGATAATCACTGGTGAGTCTTCGAATACCAGCGGCTTGCCGTCGATGGTGAAGTCAATGAGCTCATATTTGTCAGATGTCTTCACATCGTATGGTGTCTCTGTTTCAACTTGAATGTTGCGCATCAGGATGTTGTTGCAGCGTGATAGCGGCATATCGTCTCGTTTCTCTGGCTTGAAGAATTGAGACCAAGGCTGGATAAAGAGGAAACGCTTGCAGTGGCCTGTGATATTCTCTACCAGCACATACTCATAATGCTGAGGGGTGTCTGGGCGCATCTTCAGCCATAGCACTCTGTCCGCTCTTTCTGTATAGCAGTTACGAAGGATCACATTCCTGTCGTGCAGTGACTCAGAACCGAGTGTCAGACAGCCATGAACCTTACCATATCGGCAGTTCTGAATCAGGATACGTTCGCAGTCACCGTTGGTCTCATCTTTATCAGCCCATGTTCCCTTGCCGCCCTTTAAAACGACGGCATCATCATTAACATGCATGAAACAGCCGTTGATGAGCACGTCGGTACAGGCATCAATATCAATAGCGTCTGATGAAGGCGCACCACGTGTGGGATCAATCTCCCAGATCTTCTCTGTAGGAGCGTAGATGTAGCAGTCCAGATAACGTACATGGTCGCTTTTATAGACATGGTTGGTCCAGAAAGGTGAATTGATCAGATGTACATCCTGGATGGTTACGTTCTTAGAATTCGATATGTAGGTGAGTCGAGGACGCTGGGCATCCTTGTTGGTGCACTGCGGATTCCACTTGCGACGAATCCAGAACTCCTGCCAGTAGTTCAGTCCGTTACCGTCTATTGTTCCATTTCCGCTGACAGTAAAGCCATCCAGTCCGTCAGCATTTATCAGTGCACAGAAATAGGTACATGTCTCACCCTCAATGCGGGTTTTCATATAGGGGAAGTCGGCGATGCGGTCCGATCCCTTCAGGCGACCTTTCACGTGCAGGTGCGTACCTTGTTTAAAAAATAAGGCGCCTGTCAGATAGGTACCTTCCGGAATAACTACCACGCCGCCCTCTTGAGCCGCCCGATCAATGACAGCTTGAATAGCCTTTGTCTGTACGATGGCAGAATCATTCTTAACACCGTAGTCGGTAATCACATACTGTTTCCCCAACTTGACTATATCAACTTTCGTGGTGTCCTTAAACCAAGCATCCATCACAGTGTTGTCCGGCCATGTCTCCACAATGGGTTTCTTCTTTCCCTTTGCCGATCCTGTCATGATCAACATTGAAAACAATAGTAGTAAAAACGTTCTCATCTTCATTTCGTAAATTAGCAGTTGTTTGTTATTTGTGCACAAAGATACACATAATTATTTATATAAAAGCATAAAAATCGTTCAAATAGTTTGCAAAACGTACGTTTTATTCAATTTTCCGAAAAATAGAACGGAATTATTGCTTGTTATTCATAATTAATTCGTATATTTGCTGACGAATTCAAAACCAACTTATCTACTTAAACAATTAAAGAAATCATTTATGAAAGAATTGAAAATGTACATTAACGGCCAGTTCTGCGAGAGCTCGAACGGCAAGTGGATTGACGTGTTGAATCCATCAACTGAAGAGGTTATCTCCCGTCAGCCAGAAGGAAGCATTGAAGATGTAAACCGCGCTTTGGATGCAGCACGTGCTGCCCAGAAGGCGTGGGCAAAGACTCCGGCTATCGAACGTGCCCAGTATCTGTTGAAGATGGCAGAGGGCATCAAGAAACGCGAGAAGGAGTTCACTGAGATTATCATGCGTGAACAGGGTAAGACTCGTAAGTGGGCTTCTATCGAGGTCGGTGCCACCATTGCTTATTTTGAGTACATGGCTACTTTTGCCCGTCATATCGAGGGTGAGATCATCCCCTCTGACCGTCCTAATGAGACCATCCTGCTTAGCAAGCGACCTATTGGTGTGGTCGCAGGTATCCTCCCCTGGAACTTCCCCTTCTTCCTTATTGCCCGTAAGGCTGGTGCTGCGCTGATTGCAGGATGTACTATCGTCATCAAACCTTCCCAGCTCACACCAGAGAATTGTACCGAGTTTGGTAAGGTCATCGACGAGATCGGTCTCCCCGCAGGTGTGATTAACATCGTCACAGGTAGGGGTAGTGTGATCGGTAATGAGATGGCTGGTTCACCCAAGATCGATATCGTGAGTGTTACTGGTTCTGTAAGTGCTGGTGAGAGTATCATGGCTGCTGCCTCAAAGAATATCACCAAAGTAAGTCTCGAACTTGGTGGAAAGGCTCCTGCCATCGTCATGAAGGATGCCGACCTGGAACGTGCTGCCCAGTGGATCGTTGACAGCCGTATCGGAAACAACGGTCAGATCTGTAATAATGCCGAGCGTGTCTATGTGCAGAAGGAGGTGAAGGAAGCCTTTACTAAGATCCTTGTAGAGAAGATGAGTGCCGTGAAGGTGGGCGATGTATGTGCCGACGAGAGCGTTGACATGGGTCCTCTGGTAGAAGCACGTGCCCTGGAGAGTGTTGCAGAGAAGGTGGAGCGTGCCATCAAACAGGGTGCAAAACTTTTGTGTGGCGGTCACCGTGTAGGCGAGAAGGGATACTTCTATGCTGCAACCGTTCTGGGCAACTGCACGCAGGATATGGATATCATTCATGAAGAGACCTTTGGACCTGTTATCCCACTGGTAGAGTTCTCCGACCTTGATGAGGCTATCAAGTATGCCAACGATTGTGAGTATGGTCTTGCATCATCCATCTTCACCAAAGACCTGAACATTGCCGTGAAGGCATGCCGTGAACTGGATTTTGGTGAGACCTACATCAACCGTGAGCACTTTGAGGCCATCCAAGGCTTCCATGCCGGTGTGAAGAAATCTGGTATCGGTGGTGCCGACGGAAAGCACGGTGTCGATGAGTATCTTGTTACTCATGTAACATACCTCGACACTTGGGAAGATATGTAGTCGTCATCCCCGCCAAACGGCGGGGATGATTCTTTTAATCCAGATGGAATACCTCTGTAAGAGGCTCTGTAACGGGTGAGTTGTCAGGGTTTACCTCCATGATGTCGGCCATCATGTCCCACCACTTCTGGGTGATGGGATCTACATCCTCTGTACTCTGAGAATTCCCGTCGCCCGAGCACTCCTGATAACCAAACAGGATATTGGTATCCTTGTCCCAGTAAATGCTGTAGTTGCTTACGCCACCATCCTTAATCATCTTTACCAGCTCAGGCCATATCTCTGCATGGCGCTTCTGGTACTCTTTCTCGCAACCGGGTTTCAGTTGCATCTTAAATGCGAATCGTTTCATTGTCTTTTCAGTTATTTCTTCTTCAGATATGTTGCTAAAGTACTCTTGTTGGCACGCAGACCCTGGGCCACACATTTGGCATTGGTCTTGGCACCAAGCAGCGATGAGTGGGTATGGTCGCGCTTATAGTATTTCTCCGCCTTGGCTTTGCTGCCACATGTCTTATCCAGATAGTCGGCTGCGATATTATGCAGATCCACAAACTCCACATCCGTCTCTTTTGCAACCTGACGATACCATTTGCCGTAGGAATCGTTGCGGCGCTCTATCTTGCCATTCTCCCATTCATTGCGTGGTGTAAGCGAAACCAGTATAGGTGTAGCCCCCTTTTCGCGGACATCCTGGATAAATTTCTTCAGATACCAGCCAAAGGAGTAAACCACCTCATAGTTGCCGGTATCCATCTTATAGACGTGACAGGTATCATCAGCTGTAGCAATGGCTCCGCGATATTTGGGCTTGTCGATAGGACTGATGTCGTTATGTCCGAACTGAATCAGCACAAAGTCGCCTGGCTGTAACGAGTTATATACCTTGTCCCAGCGACCCTCATTTAGATAGGTCCTACAGCTGCGACCTGCCATAGCTGCATTCACGATACTGGTTTTCGTCTCGTCGAATATGGTATTTGCCACAGCACCCCAGCCCCACATGCCGTCAGTCTCCTTATCCTCGTTCTTCACCGTACTGTCGCCTGTGATGAAAACTACTGGCTTGCCTCCTGTACGGTCTGTCTGCCAGATGGCGGGCTGCACGTTCCTCATCATTGCCTTCAGCGGGTTCAGTGCTGGGTTGTGGCTATCCATCAGCCCCTCGGCAGCCGAGCGGGCATTCATCATGGCACCGAAACGGCTGGTGTGAATCTTGTCGAGGAAGAAGTGGTAACTGGTTTTCCACTCTCCGTAGCTATCGAGCTTCCTACCCGAAATCTCATTCAGGTCAACAAACGGCACACCTTCTTCGGCAGCAACCTGCATCTGCCACTGCGTATGGGGCTTACGGATAATCTTGCCCTGCTCGTCGTAGGCATTACGTGGTGTCAGCGACATCAGAATGGGGTTGCCTCCCTGTGCTCTCACGTCGTTGATATACTTGCGCAGATAGCCACCATAGGTATATACCGTCTCGTGCTCGCCCGTCTCTTTGATCACCACTTGGAGCGAATCATCGCCTACACCAGGTATACTGGCTCTGGCTCTGCCTTCGTCGTAGGGACCGTTGTCGTTATGACCGATGGAGATAATCACCCAGTCGCCCTTACGGATGGCCTGCTTGATGGGCTGCCATAGTTTATTATAGAACGTGCGGCTGCTCATGCCGCCCAGTGCCTGATTCTCAACCGTTATTTTTGCCGGGTCGAAGTATTCGTGGGCATAATAGCCCCAGCCCCATTGTCCGTTATTACCATTGCCCATCGTCCCTGTTCGCATGGTGGAGTTGCCTATCAGGAACAGCACCGGGTTATCTCCAACTCTGCTCGATCCTGGCACAGGACGTGCAGTCATAGCCTTGGCTATGCTGTCGGGGGTGTTGTCTGTCACCCCGTTTACGTCCTTTGGAGCCTCGGCTACCTGTGCCTGAGCCATCAGTGCCGATACGGCAAAAAAAACAGATAGTATCCTTTTCATCATCTTCATAGAAATGTTTTAGTAATATTATTTTGTGTATTCACATCTCAGCACCAAGATAGAAACCTGGCTCGGATGGCTGGTTATAGCCTACGTTCTGGGCAGCAGTAGAGAGACGATAGGGAATATCCTCCATGAGGCAGGTGATGCGGTAATCGGTAGGGATGGGCGACACAAAGATGCGCAGCTCGTCGCTGTCGGGAGTGCGGGCTATCACCTCCTCGCGCCAGTCGCCAAGGATATCGGCAGAAAGGCAGGGATTGGACTTGGTGCCATTGTTAAAACTGATGCCAGGGAACTTCACCACATCGACGATGGTATGATTCTTCCAGTCGTATTTTGATACAGTCTCGTGGTCCAGGAGTTCACGAAGCAAGTCACCATCCCACCAGATACCGAAGTTTACAGAGAGGTGCCGTCCGTTAAGTTTAAGATGCTGCTGGTGCTGTGGATCATCTGGATCCTGAGCGGTATAGATAACCTCCCCCTTCATGTTACGGATGCCGTGACTGTCACTGCTCCACATCTCCAATCCAGGATTGGTGGGGTCTATATCAGCTGCCATAGCGCGCCCCACATCACTTGTAGATGGTATCTGGAAGATAATCTCACCAGTACGGGCATTACGGAAGTCGCTGCCGTCCTTGCGGTTCTCATGACAAGCCCAAACCTGAAGTTCAGAAGTAGAGGGGTCGAAAGCCATGAGGTGGATAGCATCGCCATGTCCCATGCCAGTGTTATAGAGTCCTTGCCCATCGTGGTCAACTGCCATGGAGCCATAGGTAATCTCATCGCATCCGTCGCCATCGACATCAGCCACACGTAGGTTGTGGTTTCCCTGACCGGCATAGCTACTCTGCGGTTTACCGTCCTTGCCAGTACCCTCATCATTGGTATCAAACACCCAGTGCTGCTTAAGCTGCTTACCGTCCCAGTCCCATGCAGCGATGACAGTACGTGTATAGTAGCCGCGACAGAAGACTGCCGAGGCCCGACGGCCATCAAGATAAGCCACAGCTGCCAGCATGCGGTCGGAGCGGTTAGCATAGTTGTCGCCCCAGTCGCTCAGGTTGCCGCGCTCTGGCACATAGGGCTGGGTATCCATAGCACGACCTGTAAGACCATCGAACACGGTAAGATACTCATTGCCGGTCATTATGCGGCCCGTCATCGGACGCCCCTGTTTGTTGTACTTACCCCACTCTCGCTGGGGTGTTGGTCCCTGGGCTTCGGAGGTCGGACGATGACGGTAATCGGCAGAGGCATCGCCTATCACCTGTCCCACTCCGTCACGTGTACCATCGGATGTGCGCACCATAAACTCGGCACGTCCGTCGCCATCGAGGTCGTAGAAGATAAAAGGCACATAATGTGCTCCGCTGCGGATATTGATGCCCATATCGATGCGCCAGAGCAGCGTACCGTCAAGACGGTAGCAGTCGAAGATCGTAGGACCGGTATAGCCGTCATGGGCATTATCATGGGCATTGGAGGGGGCCCACTTAAGCACTATCTCGTATTGTCCGTCGCCATCGACGTCGGCCACCGAGGCATCGTTGGCAGAATATGTGAATGTCTCGCCATCAGGAGTTACACCTCCATCAGGACGCTGCAGTTTTACAGGCAGATAGCCATCAGGAGCATCGGCCTTCAATATGTACTTGCCGTTCTTGCCGCCACCGCGAACCTCATAAGTAGCGTCTTTCTCAAGCGGATTTTCATCGACAAAGAACGTTCCACCGGAGATTAAGGGTTGGGTGTTAAGTTTCTTTCCGTTGCGATAGACATCGAAGGCCTGACCGTCAGTGTCGGAAGTAAGCAAGCGCCAACTAACCATGACCTTATCACCACTGCGAACAGCTACCACGCCGCGATTCAATTTCTCACGACTGATACGTTGCATATCGTAACGAGGCTGGGCCCAGACTGCAGTAAAGGTCACCAGCGATATCAAAGTGGAAAGAACAGTTCTTATCATCGTTTTTATATTTGGTGCAAATATACGACTTTTATCAATACCGAACGTCTAAATATTGTTCGAAAAAACTAAAAATTGTACAATTTTACTATTTTCAGAACAAATGTATAGGTATCATCACGGGATTTTTCCTATCTTTGCAACAGAAACTTAAAAACGTTTAGTGTGTTGAAAACAAATCGCATCGTAGCTCTATCTTTTACGCTAAGCATGGCAATGGGCATGTGGGCACAACCAAGATCGGTACAAAGCCTGAATAGGGGTTGGGAGTTTGCCTGCGACTCGCTTTTCAATCATTCGCGAATAGTAAATGTACCCCACGACTTCCAGATAGAACAACCTTGGATAGCTCCAAGTGCCGACGAGCGTGCCGATAATTCCGATGTGGCAGCAAACATCAAGAGTCGCTTGTCAGCTCGTGGATTCAAGGAAATGGGAGCAGGATGGTATCGCAAGACCATTATACCTGATGCGAAGCTACAAGGCCGAAGGGTGCTGCTCGACTTCGAGGGTATCATGTATGTTGGCGATGTATGGCTTAACGGAAAACACATAGGCGGCACAGATTACGGCTATGTGGGCTTTGAGATAGATATAACCAAATTGTTGCGATATGGCGAACCTAACGAACTCCTCGTCAAGGCGCACACCATGACTGAGAAGAACTCACGCTGGTACACTGGCGGTGGTCTGTTCCGCAACGTAAGTCTTGTCAACACCCCTGCCGATCTGTACTTCGAGCGTCATCCGCTCTACATCACAACTCACGGTAACCGTTATGTTAGTCTTTCCGCTGATTATACCGATCGTACTAAAGCCAAACAGACCTGCATGAAGGTAAGAATCTACGATCCCAATGGTCAACTGGTGGCAGAACAATCAGCAGAAAGAAACCGCCATCCTCAGACTCGCACCCTCAATATCCAGATGCCCGAGGTAGAAATCAAGGATCCTCAGTTATGGGATACAGAGTCACCTTACTTATATAAGGTAGTTGCCCAACTGGTAAGGGAAGACGGTAGTATAGCCGACGAGACAACTGAGGAATTCGGAATACGCACTATTGAGTATGGTCCTGAATTTGGCTTTAAGCTAAATGGGAAAAAGGTTTTGCTTAAAGGTTATGCCAACCATCACACCTTAGGTGCGCTTGGTGCAGCCGCTTATCCACGTGCTATCGAAAAGCGCATACAGTTGATGAAACAGTATGGCATCAACCATATCCGAACATCCCACAATCCCTATAGCAGGGACTTCATCCAACTATGCGACAAGTATGGTATCCTGGTGGTTGATGAGCTATACGATAAGTGGACACGTCAGCATACGGGTGGTAGGGTGCCTTTCTTCAACCATTGGGCACAGGATATCACCGAGTGGATTACTCGCGACCGCAACTCACCAAGCGTTGTGCTGTGGAGTCTGGGCAACGAACTGCAACAGGATCCCAACCAGCCGTTCAACGACTGGGGTGTCACCTGTTACCGAATGATGAAGCCTGTGTTGCATCGCTATGACTCCACCCGCCTGGTGACTGTAGCCATGCATCCGCGCTATCGTAACTGGGAAACAGACTCTCTGCCCTGCGATCTTGCCAAAGAAACGGATATCCAGGCTTATAACTACAGATATATGTACTTCCCTGGTGATGGTCGCCGCTTCCCCTGGATGACCTTCTACCAGAGCGAGGCTTCGATAGCCGCTATGGGACCTAACTGGTTTGAGATGGATCTCAACAAAGTGATAGGACTGGCCTACTGGGGTACCATCGACTATCTTGGCGAGAGTCAGGGATGGCCTGCTAAGGGTTGGGCGCAGGGGGTATTCGACATTTCGCTTAATCCCAAGCCTAAAGCCTACTTTATGAAGAGTTTCCTGAGCGACGAGCCACTGGTACACATTGCCATCGTAGAGGACAAGCGTTCAGATATGATGTGGAATGGCATCCAGACAGGCAACGAGCATCTGTCGGAACTCTGGAACCGTCCTGAAGGTTCGACAGTAAACCTTGAGATATACACCAATGGCGATGAGGTAGAACTCTTGCTCAACGGCGTGAGCCTTGGCAGGAGGCAGAATCCCAGTGACCCCAAGAAGCGTAACCGGATAGCGTGGAGAGATATAGGCTACAAGTCGGGCAAGCTGGTAGCCATCGCCTATAAGAACGGTAAGGCCATAGCCAGACACCAACTTGAAACCACAGGCAAGGCTGTCAAGTTGATTGCCGAAGCCGACAACGCCAACTGGAAGGCCGATGGCGAGGACCTGCAGCACATCCGCCTTACAGCCGTAGATGCCAAGGGACGCCGCGTACTGACGGCCAGCGACGAGTTGAACTTCTCGGTAGATGGCGATGCCAGCATCGTAGCCGTTACTAATGGCGACATCGAGAGCGATGAGCTTAACGTCGCCACTCATCGCCACCTGTGGCAAGGCGCGGCAATGGTCATACTCCGTGCAGGCACTAGTCCGTCGCACGTTACACTCAAGACAACCTCTGATCAATTCAAGTCCCTGACAACAAAGTTAGAAACGAAATAAACTACTTATAATATAATTATGAAAAGAATCGTTATCGCATTTGTAGCACTCATCGGAATGATGACATCGGCTACAGCCCAGAGTAATGTGCTGGAAGCAGCACGGAAAACCAATGATTACTTCATGATGAAGTACAGTGATCCCACCCTGCCCACCAACGTGAACAAGATTCGTCCTTCGTCACTATGGACACGTGCCGTTTATTACGAGGGACTGATGGCGCTCTATGCCATCGACCCGCAGCAGCGTTATATCGATTACGCTACGACGTGGGCCGACTTCCACAAGTGGACACCACGCAACGGTGTGAACACCTGCGATGCCGACGACCAGTGCTGCGGACAGACCTATGTGGAACTGGCTGCCTTGAAGGGTGGCGATCAGAAAGCCCTCC